>PPYE01311309.1_pt1 | contig 34789 bp, 29 predicted proteins | sample 1559881 | NCBI WGS metagenome assembly PPYE01 (sample SAMN08240022, study PRJNA423297) | Human gut metagenome, whole genome shotgun sequencing project.
GTTGTGGTGACTTACATTCTAAAGGAACCAACCGCTTTTGTATATCTGCTTCAGTCTCACTTCATTTGTAACACTACATTGATACGTTCGCCTTCACTGTAAATACGGGCGAATATGCTGGGGATCACGGAGATGCCCAGATTGTGAGCCACAAAGCGCACGACTGTTTCCAAATTGTTTGTTTCTAGGGCAATTTTATATTCGCCGCAAAGCTGATCAAGCAGAAGGTTGAAAATCTGTCGTGATTTTTTGCGTGGTGTGGTAACGATCACGGTGGCGCCGCGCAGCTCTTTTATATCCAGATAGGGCATGGGGTCGCCTTCTTTGTAATAAGCTTTTTGATTCAGCGGGTGTTCTTGCGGCACGGCAATGTAATAGGGATCACGGTGAAAGATCCGGTACTGGATGTTGGGGTTCTTCACAGGCAGCAGAATAATAGCCATATCCAGAGCTCCCCTGGCCACGTCTTCCTCGAGGGAATAGCTGTTGCCCTCCACGATGTTGATGGTGATGTTAGGGTAGCGGCTATGAAAAATGCCCAGCACTTTGGGCAATACTAATGCGCCCATGCGCTCGGCAGCTCCAACATTGAGAACGCCGCGACGCATCTTGTTCAGCTCGCAGAACTCAATGGCTAACTCGTCGTAGAGACGTAGAATTTGATAGGCTTTCTTTAAGAAACACTCGCTGGCATAGGTAGGAGTTAAGCCGCTAGGGCGACGAATGAACAGAACTTCCCCCAATTCTTCCTCTACCTTGGTCAGACACTTGCTCAGCGCAGGCTGAGAGATATAGAGCTTTTGCGCGGCCTTTGCCATGCTGCCTTCTTCGGCGATAGCGACAACCTTTTCAAGGTCTGCCTTGTTCATCTTAATTCTTCCCCCTTACGGCCTATTGTATCATTTCCATTTGTATTGTTGTTTAATTAAAAAAGTAAGGGTGGGGAGTACTGCAGGGGAGACTCACAAAGCGCGCTGCGCAGCAGTCGAGATCGTCCTGAGTGACAGATTTCCCTCGCGGCACCCAGTAAACTGTGTTAATACGTTCTATTAAGAACCGGTACTAGCAAGGCAGTGTAGGGAGTTGCTCAAACTGCTCCAGATTCAGCAGGTTTTGGACGAGTTTTTTTACGGTGTCTCCGTGGTAGGAAAAACAGCAGTTCATTGCCTTACTGACAATCTGTTCTGCCGTGAGAGGTGCGAGAACGCTGCCCGAGGCATCGGGCACAGTCTTTACGTATTGTTCGCCGTTCTTCATGGCAATAGTCATGCGACAACCCCAGTGAGCGGGATACCGTGTCGAGAACTCGTCAGAAGGGCGTACTTCCACACGAGCTAAAAAGTTCTGGCGGTCTTCTCTGACAATGTTTTCAGGAATAAAATCATCGAGCCCCACGCTCCCCTTTAATAAGGCGCAGGCCACCACATAGGGAGTGGAGAACTTGGCTTCGGTGGGCAGAGATGGCTTACGGCTGCCTTCCGAGAGGCCTATCTGTTTGTAACCTACCAGATAGGTGTCAACGGTCACATGGGCTACTTCATCGGCTTTGATGGCGTGTTCGTTGCGCAAGGCAATGGCTGCGTCGATGGAACCATGAGCGCTACGACAACAAGGATAAGGTTTTTTGTCCACGTTCAGGATTTCATAAATCTCGCCTAAGCCTTTGCACACCAAGTCGTAATCAAATTTATCGCTCATCATGGCAAAGAGACCGCCGTCCGCAGCGTCAAGAATATAGGCGCTTCCTTTCATGCCGGCCTTCGCCAGCAGGCATGATTCCAGCCCTAGTTCGGAACTTCGGCCGGGGTGAAGTACTTTATTGGTAGCGCCTCCGGTTAAGAAGGCCCATGTACCAAAGGATTGGGTTCCTGCTAGACCGAAGGTTGACAGAAGCTGGTCACGCTCGAATCCGAAAAGCTTGCCGCAAGCTGCCGCGGCACCAAAGGTTCCCGCGGTGCTGGTCACATGCCAGCCCAAATTGCGATGGCTCATAACGCCGAACCCCATACCGATACGAGACATCGTTTCGTATCCGCAGATTACAGCTTCAAGCAGTTCTTTGCCTGACTTGCCCAACGACTCTGCCACGGCCCAAGCGGCAGGGATCATCACAGTGCCAATGTGGGTTTTTGAACCTGCATGCACGTCATCAAGTTCCAGGGTATGCCCTGCCATGCCGTTCAAAAAAGCGGCTTTGGCGATAGGAACTTTTCTTGTGGTGCCCCATATCGTGGCAGAAGCTGCAGGAGCTGGGTACTGTTCCAATACCATAGAGCGTACACTGCTGCATAAAGGATTGTCGCGGGCACCGAGAGCTACGGATACCGAATCAAGCACGCAGGCTTTGGCCGCGGCGAGCACTTCTGCAGGGGCATCTGCTAAACGAAATCTGCCGACAAAGGCAGCAAGCTTTCTTAACTGTTCCATCAGAGAAACCACCTTTCTGCTCGGATAGAGAGTAGGGGAAATTACGAATGATGTTACTATAATTCCTTTATTCTTCGTTGAAAATTATCGAAAAGTTATAGTCGATCAAACTTTTTTGTATTTGTTCCGGTTACCTCTTTGATTTAAGATAAATTTGCAATGTGCAAAATTCCACGTATTTTATCATTCCAAGGGAGGATGTTTTCTCATGATGGCCTATTGGGTTATTGGAATTCTTGTCGTGGCATTGGTACTCTTCATTACGGAGTGGCTGCCTCTGCCCGTTACCTCAATGAGTGTGGCGGTAGCCTTTTATCTCGTTGGTGCTGTGGATGCCAAAACCACTTTGGCAGCTTTCTCCAATGCGACCGCTACCATCATCGTATGCATGGCTATCATCGGTGAAGCCGTGTTTAAGACCGGTGGTGCCGCGATGATCGGTAATGTACTCAACAGTGCTTCTCGAGGCAGCGAGCGCAAACTGGTGTTTTGCACGGTGGTGCTTTCGGGCATTATGTCAGGCTTCCTTTCCAACACAGGTGCCGCCGCTCTATTGATCGCTCTGATTCTTGGCGTATGTTCCTCTACTGGAATGAAACGTTCCAAGTTAATGTATCCTGTTATTGTAGGCTGCTGCTTTGGCGGCGGTATTACCATCATCGGCAACACGTCCAGCCCTTACCTTAAGGAGACCCTTGAAGGGCTTGGAACCGGGCAGACTCTTGAGTTTTTTGAGTGGGCGCCTCTGTGTTTGATTCTGATCCTCATCTCCGCTATCTATCTTTCTACCGTTGGCTTCGGCCTCATGCCTGATCGGCCTAATAATGAAGACACTTTCGATGCCAGCAAAGTCAAGGTTGTGGACTACGGCAACGTTCCAGCCTGGAAAAAATGGATAGGGCTGGGCATCATGTTCGCCACACTGCTTGGTATGATTTTTGAGAAGAAAATCGGCATTCCCCTGCATTTTGTGGCTATCATAGGCGCTTTGATAGCTGTTGGCGCCCGTCTGATCACGGTCAACGAGGCATCTCGTGCTATTCCTGTCAGCGGTCTAATCATTTACGCCGCTTTGGTGCCTGTAGCCAAAGCGATGACCAATTCGGGGGTGGCCGATATGATTGCCAAGGGGACATTGTCGGCACTCAGCCAGGTTAACAGTCCACTGATGGTGCTCTGCCTTATCTTCCTCATTATTACACCTCTAACCAACTTCATGAGCAACGCAGCTGCAATTTTCCTATTTACCCCAATCGCCCTGATTGTTGCTCAAGCTTTGAATATGAACCCCAAGGCTATGATCACAGTAGTCCGTTTCGCGGCTTCTATTGCTGTGGCTACTCCCGTAGCTATGCCTGCCAATTCCATGGCTGTTGAGCCCGGTGGGTATAGTTTCAACGATTATGTTCGTCCTGGCCTGTTGCTAACGGCCATCTGCGTGATCGTCACCATCGCTTATGTCTACTATTTTTATCCCCTTGCAGGTTAAGAAGGCAGTCTTGTTCAGATTCTTCAATACAACGACGCAATGTGGATAAGATTAAAATCACCGAGGAAGTTCAATCGCTCATGACTATCTTGAACAGTGAGTGATCTGCAGAACTCGCGTCGTGGATTTCTTTCAGGGGCTCTGAGATTATTCAATGTTTTAGTTGGGAAGTAGCGTACAGTAAGAGTCGTTACTTTCTAGCCCTAAAAGGTCAAGAACTTCCTGATGCAGAAGTATGGCGCGCGGTAAACGCCGCGGGATGTCACGGCGAGGAGGCGGAAGCCGCCTCAAAAGTTTTTTTCCCTTTTTGCCATGCCATGATGGCTCGAAACGGCCGAAACCCTTTGGGACAAAAATATAAATTATAATTTGCATTATGTATTTATAAAAACCTCATCGACAGCGGCACGCAGAACTATAATTCGTTCGAAAAGCTCTGCGCTTTTTCAACCTGTCCGAAGAGGTTTTTATAAATGGCTGAAATTCAGCAAATTCTCGTGCCGGAGTATTTTCCCAAATTCCAGTGCAAGTGCGGCGCCTGCCGCTCGTGTTGCTGCAAAGGCTGGGGCGTTTGCGTGTCCCGGGACGACTACTTCCGCCTGGTGGGCATGAACTGCACGGCCTCGCTGCGCAAACGCCTGGACCGCGCTTTTTCCGTGCTCGCCGACGCGACGCCCGAACGTTACGCGGGCCTGAACCACGACTGGCGCGGCCGCTGCTACCTGCAGCGGGAAGACGGGTACTGCGCGCTGCAGCGGGAGCGCGGCGAAGCGGCGATCCCCGGCGTGTGCCGGCTCTATCCGCGCGCTCTGCGCGTCTCTTTCGAAGGGGAATGCTCCTGCGCCAACAGCTGCGAGCGCACGCTGGAACTGCTTCTGGAGCAACGGGAGCCGCTGCGCTTTTTGCTCATCGAAAAGCCCGCTTCGCTGCCCGACTTCCGGATCGGCGAAGACGGCGAACGGGCGCGCCGCGACAGAGAGACGCGCGACCGCTGTCTTGCCGTTCTTCAGGACCGCGGTTGTCCTGTGCCGCGGCGGCTGATGAATTTAGGAGCGCTGGCCGGGCTTGTTCCCGGGGAAGCGGAGCCTGACCGCGCCGCGGCTTTTCGCCTCTGCGCGCTGCTGATGGGCGAACTGGCCTGCGACAGCCTCAGTTTGGGCGACTACGCCCGGGAAGTTTTCGCCCTCTACGGCCTCCCTCTCGATGGGGAAGCGCTCAAGACTGCCGCGGCGGCGGAGCTCGCTCCCGCCGTGGAAAAGTACGTTCGTTTTTCGGAAGACTTCGAGGCGGAATTTCCGGAATGGCCGGTTTTTGCCGAACACCTGCTGGTGAATCACGTGTTCTTTTGCGGCTTCCCCTGTTCCGCGGCGACGGAGTCGCTGAGAAAAGAACTGGCAGCGTTCTGCGCCGTTTACGCTCTGGCGCGTTTTGCAGCTGTCGGCTGGACGCGCGCGCACCGGAGCGCGGAAGCCTTGATCGACGTCTGCGCCGCCGCCTTCCGCTTCATCGAACACGGCAGCTTCGCCCGGAACGCGCCCATCGTGCTGCGCGAAGCCGGCGCGCTCTCGCCCGACGGCGTGGCGAAGCTGGCGCTGGGGTAAAAAAATGAAAACGCAAAGGCAGGAAAGGGAGACGATCTCTCCTTTTCCTGCCTTTCTGTTTCGCGAAATGCCTGGTTATTTGGCGATTTTGAGCGCGTGGTTCCTGGCGATCAGGTCGATGAAGACCAGGTCTTGGTCGTTGTCGTTGCGCAGCGCGTGGCTCTCGCCGGGGCCGGCGATGGTGACGGACTTGGGGCCGACTTCGATCTCCTTGCCGTCGCTGCCGGTAAAAACGCCCGTGCCGGCGATGATGATGTAGGCGTCGTCGTTGTCCACGTGCGGATGCATGCCGATGGAAGCGCCCTTTTTCAGGGTCATCAGGCCGATCTCCTTGATGGCCTGGTCGTCGGTGGCCTGCTCGCGGCGGAAGGCGAACTTGCCGTAGAGCACTCCCGTGCCCTTGCCCGCGCCGGCCTTCTCGACGTTCTTGTCGAAGAGGTCTTTCAGCCGGAAGCATTGGCCGGTGGGGTTCTTCGCGAGCGCTTCAAGGTCGGCGGCGTTGTTCTTGGCGATGATGTCGAGGAACACGAGGTCTTCCTTGGAGAGGTTGGCGAGGCCGTGCGACTGGCCGGGGCGGGCCAGCGTCATGTCGCCGGGGCCGACGACCCAGGCGTTGCCGTTGCCGTCGGTGAAAACGCCCTTGCCGGAGACGATCAGGTAGGCGTCCTCGTTGTCCTTGTGGGCGTGCAGGCCGATGTAGGCGCCGGGCTTCAGCGTCATCCAGCCGATCTCCTTGATCGCGTCGTCTTCGAGCGCCTGCTCGCGGCGGAAGGCGAACTCGCCGTGCAGCGTGCCCATGCCGCCGCCGGCGCCTTCCTTGTCGAGGATGAAGAGCTGTTCGGCCGTGTAGCACTGGCCGTGCTTCTGCGGCTTCAGCTCCACGGCGGCGAAAGCCGCTCCGGCGCCCAGCAGCGCGGCAGCGAGACAGAGCCCGGCACGATATTTTTTCATGAAACACTCCTCCTTCGGAAATAAAAATAACGTTAAGCATGAAAAGTATATATTTATTCCCTGAAAAACGCAAGATTTATGACGGCACGGTGCGGAAAACGGCGTTGCCGATCGGATATTTTGATCGACGAAAAGCGTCAATCTCCCGTCCGTTCGATCCTCTGCAGGATCTCTTCCCATGTCTTTGCGGACTGAGCGCCTGAGAGCGTGTATTTTCCGTCGATGACAAATCCGGGCACGTTGCCGTCCATTCCGCAGCGATCGTTCAGCACGGCATTTTCCCGAAGGCGCTCGCCCCACTCCGGAGCTCCCCACGCGACCTCGAGCGCCCGGGGGCCGAGCCCCGCCGTCATAGCCGCTTCTTCGATCACGGCCTCTTCGGAAATGTTTTTTCCCTCTTCCATATAGGCTCTCCAGATCGCGCGCAGAAAATTTTCTCCCTTGCCGATGGATTTCGCGTACTCGGCGGCGAGCAGGGCCTTGCGCGTGTTGGAGAAAACGTCCCTATCGCGGAAACGGACGCCGTAAGGTGCTCCCATCGCGTTCAGCATGGCGAAGAACTTTTTCGGTTCGGGGATGTGCCAGCTCATGGGCATCCCGCCTTCCGGCGCGTCGGGATGTATTTCCATAAAGAGCAGGGTCACGTCAAGATCGTAACGGCCGCGCAGACTGTCCAAAATCCCTTTGGCCAGGTAACACCATTCGCAAATAACGTCAAGGAACATCGTGACACGGTGCTTTTTTCCGCTTTCGTCCATCTTTTCCTCCTCGTTGTCGGGGTTTTCGATGTGCAGGAAAGGATTTGCCTTTGTCGGGCCGAAACTGTAAAAATATGGGCGCCGCGCGGCAAATGCCGACCGGCGCCCTTGTTCCTTCCGTCCTCCGTATCCCCTGCCCCTGCGTCACTCCTCTTCAAAGAACGCCAGAGTCCGCTCGCGGAAGGGTCTGTAATAATCCCTTTCCACCCAGAGCGCGTGCCCCGCGCCTTTCATGAAATTGCAGGCGGAACCGTTCGGTAGCTTGTCAAGGGCTATTTTGACCCGTCCTTTGTCGACGTACACGTCTTTGTCCCCGAAATGAAGAAGGACGGGGCACGTGACCGTCTCCGGTTCGATCAGCCATTTGTCCCCTGCAGCCGAGATGTCGCGGTTGCCTCCGTTGGGACGTCCGTGCCCCGCGTCGTTTTTGAACACCTGTTCGACCCACAGACTCACCAAACCGTGCTCCACCGTCGCATAGTCGACTTCCGTATCCGAGCCGTTCACCATTTGAAACACGCGCACGCAATACGGATAGGAAAGCGTGGTAAAAGGTTCTTTGACCACGGTCGACGGAAGCGTGCCGCCAAAACAGGGGCCGACCCACGCCATTCTTCGGAACAGTTCGGGACGCATCGCGGAAGCCCGGGCGGAGGTCATGCTTCCCCAAGACCAGCCAAGGACGTTCAGCTTGTCGGCATGCTGGCGCGCGCAGATTTCCCCGGCGACGGCGACAACGTCCTTCGCCGCGTTCTCCGTGTCCACATCGAAACCGTTCTCGTATTTGTCCGACAGCCCATAGCCGCCGTAATCCATGCACCAGACGTTATAACCGTTTCGCGCGAAATAGCGCGCCACGCTGTAATCCTTGTAATCGAGGTCAAATACGTGGTTCGACGACGTCAGACCATGTACGCAAAGCAGGTTCTTCGCGTCGTAGCTGGCCGGACAGAAGCACCTGTTTACGAAGATCTTCTTGCCGTTGTCTTTTCTCCGTACAAAAACGCTTTCAAACGAGAACTCCATGAATGCCTCCTTTTTCACAATCCGAATTCGTTCGCCGCGACTCCCCGAAGTGCCCGCGCATCGTGAGCCGCGCGCCGTATCCGATGTCTGCGCGGCCCCTCCGGCAATCTGTGCGGACATCCGCTTTTTCCCATAGAATCTTAGCCACCGCGTTCCACAAACGTACAGACCATTTTCGCGCCCTTTTCGCCCGCCTGCGCGACGGTCCTCATTTCTGCGAGGCGGTACGTTGCGCCTTCGTAGACGTACTCTTTCCCCACGGAATAGACCGCGCGGAAAACGTCGACCACCGGCGGCGGCAAACGGCCAAAATCGTCGAATTCAAGAACCAGGCCGCTGTCGTTTTTCCGCACGGTCCTCGCGGCCAACGAGGGCGCTCGCAGTTTGACGCGCGCGCCGCCCAACATCAGCGCAACGACGGCGACGATGAAAACGATGCAGTTCAGCGCTGTCATAACAGATTCCTCCCCGTTTGTGCCGGCTTAATTGGTTCTACCACTTTATTTGAGAAATAATCACACGCCGTTTCCTGCGTCTTTTTTGCCGATCCGGCCGGCCATCAGGCTGATCGTAAAATAATGCTCGTCGATCGCTGCGATGCCTGCCGCTTTGTCGTTATGGATGAAGCTTTCGAAGAGTTTCGTATGAGCTTCGTGCAGCTGCCGCATGCCCTTTTCGGGCATCGACTCCAGCACCTGCCGCACCCACCGCGAGTACACCTCGGAAATGCTGCTCATGACGATCGAAAGGATCTGGTTATCCGCCATTTTTACCAGAGCGTAATGGAACTCGTTGTCCCTCCGGATCCGCTCTTCCAGCGGCTGTTTCATAAAGTCGTCCAGTATTTCGGAGATCTTGCGCAGCTGGTTGTTTTTGTCGGGGTTGCCGAAAGCCAGATCGAAAACGGCCAATTCCGTGCTCTTGCGGTAGTCCGAAATCTCTTTCATGTCGATCTTCCGCAGCAGGAGCATCACGTCGAGAGCACGCTTGACGCTGCCGGAAATGCTGCCAGAAATGTAATTTCCCGAACCATGGCGGCTTTCGACGACGCCCATGTTCTCGAGAGCGCGTACGCCTTCGCGCACGGAGTTCCGACTGATGCAGAGCTCCGCCGAGATCTGCCGCTCCGAGGGGATCTCGCTCCCGACGACTGCCCTGCCTTCGCGGATCTCGCCGATGATGTAGTCTATGACTTTTTCGAACTCTCGCAGACAGGCCATCTGTTCCTCCCCTGACTAATTTTGGTCCTACCACTTTTCACCCGCACAATACTCCTAAAATACATCACTGTCAAGACGGCTATAAGACGCGGCAAAATTTTTCCGGCGTTAAAGCGCAAAAATGACCGCCCGCGCGCTCCAGGGGCCGGTCATTTCCATCACATCACGTTAAAAACGGCGGCGCGCTCCCGTCAGACCAACGGCTGCCGCGGACTGCGGACGTTCAGCATTTCTTCTCCCGCCAATTCTATGAGGTAATAATGTTCGTCGATCGCTTCAAGCCCCGCCGCCTTGTCGTTGTGGAGAAGGCTTTCGTATATTTTCGTATGGGCGTTGTGCAGGCGGCGCATGCCCCGCTCTGGCATCGCGCCGAGCCCCCGCGTCACCCAGCGTCCGTAGATTTCGAAGATCGCGGACATCAGCATCGTCATAACTCCGTTGTCCGTCATTTCGGTCAGCAGATAATGGAACCGCTGATCCAGCCTGATCTGCGTCTCGATATTCTCTTGCGGGAAAGCGCCGAGGACTTCTTTCATCTCCGCCAGCTCGAGCCTTTTGTTCCGATTGCGGAACGCGAGGTCGTAAACTGCCAGCTCCATGCTCTTTCGAAAAGCGCCGACGTCGCGCGGCCCGACGATCCCCAGCATCCGCATGACGTCGAACGTGTGGGTAAAACTGTTCGACACACAGCCGAAGATGTAAGCCCCCACGCCGGAGCGTTTCTCGACGAGACAGAGAGATTCCATCTCGCGGAGGGCCAGAGCGGACTCGCTTTCGGAAACGCCGAGCGCCGCAGCGAGCTCGCCGGCGGACGGAAGTTCCTCTCCGACCTTTATTCGCCCGGCGCGCACTTGCTCGAAAACGTGATCTAGAACCTGCGCAAACCGCTCCGGAATGTTTTTTTTCATCTCGACAGCCGTCCGTATATTCATGTTCCGCCCTCCTTTCCGTTTCCTTCGAGGCCGGCGCAAAAAAGCCGCACGCGATAAACGCGCGTGCGGCCCCGTACATCACGATTACTTACTCAGGAAATCAAGGATCGTCTCTCTGGTCTTCTTGTAATAGTCTTTCTCAAGGTACATGCAATGGCCGGCGCCGTGCAGGTGAAGAAGTTGAGAACCTTCCGGCAGTTCCTTGGCCGCTTGGTAGACGCGGTCGATATTCACATAGAAATCGCAGTCTCCGGTAACGATCAGAACGGGACACGGGACTTTCTTGGTCTCGACCGACCATTTGTCGCCGCAGCCGAGAATTTCCCTGTTTCCGCCGTTCGGGCGGCCGTGCTTGCCGTCGATCTTGTAGACATGGTCGCACCAAAGTCCTACGATTTCGGGCTCGACAGTGTCCATGTCGACGTCTTCATCGCTGCCGGGAAGATGCTGGAATACCCGAACGACGTACGGGTACTGCAGGAAAGTAAACGGATCCTTGCACTCGGCGGGAGGGAAAGCGCCGCCCAGGAACGGTCCCATCCAGACGATCTTGCTGATATGGGTACTCTTGTCGAGTTCGGCGGCCTTCGCCGTCGTCATGGTTCCCCAGGACCAGCCGACGACGGGGACCTTCTCGACCTTCTGGAGTTCGCAGATTTTCTCCACAGCGCAGAGGATATCTTTCGCAGCGTTCTCGGTCGTGACGTCGAAACCGTTTTCGTATTCTTCCGAACGTCCGTATCCGCCGAGATCGACGCGCCACACCGTGTAGCCGTTTTTCGCAAAATATTCGCAGACGCTGTAATCCTTGTACTTGATGTCAAAAACGTGCTGGGTGTAGGTCAAACCGTGTACGAGCAGTACATTCTTGTCGCCCCAGCTGGCGGGACAGTCAAATTTCGTAAAGTACAGTTTCTTGCCATTGTCTTTCCTTGCCAGATCGATCACTTCGCAATTGTACTTCATAAAACCGTCTCCTTTCAGGTCTTTCGATGAACGCTGGATTCCCGGCGCTCTCTCGTTAAAAACATCATACTATGCGCGCTTTCCGTCCGCATTCTTCACATAACGAAATTGTCTCCATTTTGCGCAGTTGTGAAAAATGCTCATCTTTGGCCATTTACTCCTCGATAAGCGTGTGCTGTCCAGCTTCCGGTTTTTCTTCCAGCATGTCGAGAGCCTTTTCCAAGCGTTCCTCGCGGTATTTGAATTCCTGCTCCTTCGGCAGCTTCGGATTTCCGAAGACATGCAGGACGCTATTGCCTCTGAGGATCCTGTGACTGCCGATCCCCTTGGAGATTTCCGTTAGGTTCGTCACGTGGATGACCGGGATGCCGGCACGTTCGATCTCTTTCGTCATCACTGCACCGCAGCGTGAAGACGTGCCTCACGTGCTGGTCAGGATGACCGCGTCGACATCCTGCTTGCGCAAGTCCGCGGCGATCTCGCTGCCGAATTTTTTGCCCATTTCCATCGGCGTCATCACGCCGGCCGTCGTGTAGTACGAATCCAGCAATTCGCCGATCACGCCCTTCTTCTTGAGATCAAGCGCTGCGTCCACGGGAACGAGGCGGTTCGGGTCGTCCAGCACGAAAGCGTTGTTGTAGCCTTGATGGCTGACTTCGTAATCTTTCGCGTCAAGGCGCGCCACGTTGCCGATTCTGTATTTGTTGAAGGTCTTGGAATTGGTCGGCACCATGCTGTCCGGATTACCCTTGGGTACAAGCCCCCCGTCCGTGACCAGAGCGAGTTTGATCTCTTTCAGCGGTTTATGCAGCACCGGAAGCGGGATCTCCTCGTGATTCGGCATGCGGACTTCCGTCGCGAAGGGCTTGTTATGATATTTGGCAAGCAGCATATTCACTCCCCGGCGACTGGCGGGAACGGAATAATCGATCTCCACGGCGGGACCGGAGCCATGGTAGCCTTCCTTCTTCCCGTCGCCGATTGGGCTTCCCGCCGCAAGCCGTTTGGCGAACGCCGCCAGCTTGGGAAGCGTTTTCCGCATGCCCGCCGCGCTGTTGTCGGTCTGCAGGATGTAACAGCGGTCCTTGTAAAGATCCGTGCCGGGATTTTCGGAGTATAGCGCGGTCACCGCGGGAAGTTTCATCTTTTCCGTTACGTAGGCAGTCGAAGCGCCGCAGCCGATCCCGTAACGTCCCGCGTTAAAGCCGGGCCCGGCGATGAACAGCTGGGCGTCGTACTTCCGGATCAGCTTGTCGAATTCGGCGAGAATCTCGTCTGTTTTTTCGGCGATCGTGTTGTCGCCGCATATGATCGTCGCAACGATCTTATAGTCGTCCCCCAGTTCCTTCTGCAGCCCGAGTCCGGGGCCAACCGGCTCCTCTCTGACGGAAACGCCGACGCTCGCGGTATCTTCCGCGCCCATGCCGGCGAAGAACTGATTGATGTAGTGCACCACTCTGATCGGTTCAGACATGTCGATTCCTCCTTTCCCGGTCACTTGGAGTAGGGAAGGTCCGCGTCCGTCGTCACGTAACAGTCGCCGAGCTGCGACCAGATCCCTTGATACGCGAAGTTCGTCGTATGCGTGAACGGCCCCTTCGCGTCCACGCCCAGCAGCGAGGGCACGTTCGTCCCCTCCCCGATCAGGCGCTCCACGCGCGGATGGTGCAGATCGTAGTTCCGGCCGCTGTTGATGACCGCGTCGATCCTCGGGTCGGCGATGACCAGCATGTCGCCGGGCCTGTCGTTGGAAACGGCGCTCAGATTCATCACGCACCGCATGCCCATCTTCTCTTCCCAGTTGAAGGCGAGCGCCTGATCCAGCTGGCAGTGCCCCATGCCGGACTTGTTGACGATGACGCAGTCCGCCTTCAGCGTTTCCTTGCAGAGCGTCGCCGCAATCATGCCCATGGTATCCTTGCCGTCGATCTTCATGACGTTGTTGGAGAAGACCACGCCGGCAAAATCAATATCTTTGCCGTGGCGTTCCATCAGTTCCTTGATGTAGATCTCTTCCTGCAGGAAGTAGTTCGGCTCCCAGTAGCGCCAGATCATCGCTCCGTCCAATATCTCGGTCGGCTGCACGACGATCGGCAGGAAGTTCAGCGCGCTCTGCCCGTACATCAGGAAGTTCCAGGTATCGTGCGAGGCCATGTGGACGACGTGATACGCCACCCGGGGAAGCGGCTTGCCGTCGGGGCCCGGGCCTACCGGACCGAGCTGGTACGTTTTCGTCTCGTCCGGGGTTTCGCCGATGCCGAGTTTTGCCAGACGGACGTTGATCGTCAGGGACGCGTATTTCAGCGCTTCCGCATAGCTCAGGTCGCTGACCCCTTCCGCCGGTTCGGCGTCCAGGATCACGTGGAAGTGGCGCGAAAAGTTCGTGTACCTGGCGCACTCTCCGCCCATGTCAAGATAGTATTTGACGTTGCACTTGGCGTAGTAAATGTCGGAAACGACCACGCCCTTGAGCGCCACCGTGCGTCCCTCGCCCACGGGGGCGAGTTTCCCCCAAATGCCGGGATACGACGTCTCGGGCGCGTCCGCTTTGCACCGGGGCTGCATGACGTCGTGGATGCCGAGGATGCGGCAGCTCTCGCCGGGACGGGCCAGCTTGATGTCCAGCTTTCCGAACAGTTCGCTGCCCGCCATATCCAGCAGTTCCTGTTTATCGATGGTCAGGACGCCGTGGTCGAGAGCCGTTCGCTCTCCGAACTTCACGTCTTTAACGTGGATATAATCAATCTGCAATCTCTTGCTCATTGATTTTCCTCTCCTTTCCGTTTACATCGTCGCACAATGTTTCGCCGGAACGCTTTCATACGCACATTCTCCATCCGCACAAAAAAACAGACAATAGGCAAAGGACGCCTATGTCTGTTTTCTTTACATATTATTAATCTGTTCAAAAAGACCTCGCTCAAGCGTCATCCGGCACGTCTAGGCAAAGTCCGCGCACAGCCTGCGCAGCGCCGAGCAGACGATGCGCCGCCGCCGTCGGCGTTCCTCCTGCTGCGAAAGCCCCGCAAAACCAACCGGACTCCCCACGCTGGCGCCCTTTTCGACGTGCCGCACGCCCATGCTCCACGCGATCTCCGTGAGGTTCGTGATCTGCACTGCGGGAATCCCGCGATCTTCCAGCGCAAGCGCGATGCAGGCGCCGCATCGCGTGCTGGTTCCACAGGTTGAAACAATAAGCACGGCGTCAATCGAACAGGCCGACACGCGGACGGCAATCTCGCGCCCTATCCTGCGCGCCGTCTCGGAAGGCATCATGACGCCCGTCGTCGACAGAAAACGCGGATAAACGCCGCCGATCTCCCCTGCGCGCGTCATCTCCCGCAGGATATCCAGCGGGAGCAGGCGGTTCGGGTCTTCGTCGACGTCGCCGTGATCGTAGCCCTGATGAGACACTTCGTATTCTTCGGCTTCGAATCGCTCTGCAAAACCGAAACCATAGGCGTGGAACTCCCGCGCGTTGGACGGCGGCAGGCAGTCGGGATTCCCTTTCGGCACCAGCCCCCCGTCCGTGACCATCATGATCCGCGCCGCCGCGAGCGGAACGGAAAGAACCGGCGTCACGTGCTCTTCCGGTACGGGCATTTTCACTTCCGAGCAAAACTTTTCCCCGTAATACTTGGCGAGCAACATGTCGAGACAGCGTTTGGGCGCCGGCGTATGGTACGCGATGAACGGGATGACGTTATCCCGCGCCTCGCCCGATTCCTCCGTCACAGAATAAATGATTTCCGCTTTGTTCATGACGCCTGTATTCCCCCAATGTTTTTCGTCGCACCGCCGCGTTTCGATATCTGTTTATTTTCGGACATGATGGCGTACATCTCGCTCTGTACGCGGAATATCTCGCTGACTTGCTCGAAATAACTCCTGTAATTGTCGCGCATCCCCGCATGGATCCAGTCCCGCATCAGCCCCACCAGAGCGTGAGCGTTCATTTTCGCGTAAACGGTGATCTCGTACTCGCTCAGCTTGAACCCGGACGCCGCATACACCATGTCGATGTTGAGCTTCCACAGTTCGAAGAAAAAATCCGTCAGATGCTGGTACAACGAATCCTGACCGTCGTACTGCATGCAGGGGTAGTAAAACTTCTTCCTCCGGTACATAAAACCGCACATGGACACAAACGTTTCGGGAATGCGCATGGGGTCGTCATAATTTTCCACGTTCTTCGCCATGTCGTCGTCTAGGATCCAGTTCATCAGCTCGTACTTGTCCTTGAAGTGATAATAGAATGTATTCCGGCTGATGCCGCAGGCTTCAGTAACGTCCTTTACGGGGATCTTCGAAAACTGCCTCTCCAGGAGAAGGCTCTCCAGCGTCGAAGCGATCGCTTCCTTCGTAATAAGATTTACAGACATTTTCCGTCTTCTCCTTCCTGGCCGGTTCGGATCGACGCTGCATATCGTTTCGGCACGTTTGGAATACAGATATTCCCATGAAAATTACATGCTTTTAACAATCTATTACATACATTTTATAGCACACTTCCGGTTTAAAAAAAAGGGATTTTCCATTCTTCCACGTTATAATTTGCGCATATCGTGATACTGTACGATTTTTGTGCATTTTTTCGCATGCACGTCGGGGCTGTGTTAAAAATTCATACATTTCCAGAGTCTGTACGGTTCATATTTTTTCGCAAACACGTACTATAAGGGCGACGTCGGAACGTCCTTTCATCAAATCTCATCGCGGCCTTTATTCCCTGCGCTTCCGGGGGCACAAGGCGAAAGGAGACTTACCCGCATGTATGCATTGATTGCCGCCGTACCGATCTTGCTCACTATCGTCTTCATGGTCTTTATGAACTGGTCCGCCAAACGGTCGCTGATCATTTCATGGCTCGCGGCTTTTGCTGTCGCGTGCTCCGTCTGGGGCATGGGGATCGGAGAAGCCGCCGCCCGAACGGTCGCCGGCTTCCTGGCTTCTTTCGAAACGAGCGCCATCATTTTCGGGGCCATCCTGCTGATGAACGTGCTCAAGCAGTCGGGTGCCATGGCTTCCATCAACGGAATGTTCTCCGGCATCACCGAAGACGCGCGGCTTCAGGCTATCATCGTCGGCTACTGCTTCGCCGGATTTATCGAGGGGGCGGCGGGGTTCGGCACGCCGGCCGCCTTGGGCGCGCCGATTCTGATCAGCCTGGGATTTCCCCCTCTCGCCGCGGCGGCGATCTGCCTCGTCTGCAACTCGACGCCTGTCAACCCCGGCCCTGTCGGCGTGCCGCTGCTCACGGCTTCCAAAGTCGTTGCGGACGCGGTGAAACATCTCGGCGGCGATCCCGAAAAATTCACGACGGTGCTGACACGCTGGGTCTGCATCCCGAACATGATCGGCGGTCTGTTTATCATCATGGCCGTCGTCTTCATGATGTGTAAGGCGTTCGGGAAGAACCGTTCGTTCAGGGACGCCGTCCCTGCCGTTCCGTTTTGCCTGCTCACCGGCGTCGTCGTTGGCTCGATCTACATCGTCATGTCGTTCTTCGCCGCCCCCGAATTGATTTCCATGACGGCTTTCCTCGGCGGCATGATCGTGATGATGTTCTGCGCGAAAAAAGGCGTCTGCGTCCCCAAAAAGGTCTGGACCTTCGACGGCTACAAAGAATGGGGCGAGCCCTCCTGGCAGTCCACCACAGTTGTCACATCCGTCAAGGACAAGAGCATGAAGCCACTTCTGGCCTGGACGCCCTACATCGTCATCGGCGTTATCCTGGTGCTGACGAGGCTGAACGCTTTCGGCCTCAAAACCCTTTTTAACAACGATCCGTTTATCCTGCGCGTCGGGAACATCCTCGGCTTCGAGGGAATCGGCTGGGACTTCAAATTCCTGTACAACCCCGGCATCATGCCCTTCGTCCTCGTCGCAATCCTGACGGTCCCGCTGCACCGCATGTCGCGGGAAGAGACCAAAATCGCCGTCGCAGATTCCGTGAAAAACTGGTCCGGCGCGGCCACAGCCTTGCTGTTCGGCGTCGCCATGGTCAACCTGTACCGCTACACGTCGAGCGCGCAAATCGGGGCGGCTGTCGCCGGCGCCGCGGCGGGCTCGGAGTTCACGTTCAAGAACAGCTCGATGCTCTACGTCATGGCCGACGCGCTGGCGAAACTCTTCCAGGGGACTTACTTCATTATCGCTCCGCTCATCGGCGTTCTCGGAGCGTTCATGTCGGGTTCCTGCACGGTGTCAAACACGCTGTTCGCTTCGCTGCAGTTCGAGACCGCGACCCTCGTCGGCCTGTCCCAGGTCCTCATCGTGGCGCTCCAGACCATGGGCGGCGGCATCGGCAACATGATCTGCGTCAACAATATCGTTGCAGTCTGCGCCACCACCGGCACCAACGGCAACGAAGGCAAGCTGATCCGTACGAACATCCTTCCCTGCCTGCTCTATGCCGCTGTCGTCGCGGCGGTAGTCGGGCTCCTTCTGGCCGCCGGGGTCGATCCGATGCCGGAACTACTAACACAGTAGCAACTCTATGGACGACGTATCGACGAGAAAGCTCGAAAAGAGTTCCATCTGCAATACGCGTTGGGGTGAGGCGAACGACGTCGTTCGCCTCACCCCAACGCGTATTGTGGAACCGGAGAACTTCATCCCGCGGAAACAACGAAGGACCGGGAACGTTCTTCTGATACTACTTCTTTATAGTATATAGTATAGCCAAGTCCCCGTAACTCAGTTATAACGCCTCCGAGGTGATATAGAATGTCCGTGAAATACGAGATCACATCAGAACAGCAAGCGGAAATCGAAGCCGCGCGGAAAAAGAATCGCAACAAGAAGATCAAAGCCAAACTGAGAATCCTCAGCTTGCGCGCCGGGGGGAAAACCTTGAAAGAAATCAGCGAAATCACGGAATACCACTTCACGAACGTCAGCAAGATCATCTCGCAGTTTATCGATCGCGGCCTCTCGTATATGCTGCATGCCATTACCTTGGTAACCATCGGAACATGACCTGTGAGCAGGAAGAAGCCGTACTTGCGCCTTATCTGGAGAAAGCCGAGAAAGGAGAAATCGTTTCGGTGGCGGAAATAGCCCATCAGACCGCGGTGGGACATACTATCAGTCCGACTCATATTTATGCGGTCCTGAAACGTCATGACTGGAGAAAAGTCATGCCGCGCAGCCATTACCCCAAGAAAGCGCGCGAGGAGGCCATCGAGGCCTCAAAAAAAATTAACGCTCAAGTTCAGGAATTAAAAGAGTTATCCACATCAGGGAACGTCAGACCGATGTTCCAGGACGAAGCCGGCTTCGGCAGGATCGACAAGCCCAAATACTGCTGGTACAGAAGGCGTCCGCCCGAACGTTCCCTGCCTTCACATCCGCGAATACCGCTATGCTTACGGCGCCATAGAGCTGCTTACGGGAGAAAGCCTCTTTTTGATCATGCCCAGCTGCGACAGCGATTGTATGAACATTATCCTGCGGGAACTTTCACGCCGATTTCCGGAAGATCATATTCTGCTCTGCTGTGACGGAGCCGCTTGGCACAAGTCCAAAGCGCTTCAGGTTCCCGCCAACATCCCCTGTTCCATAATACCCCCGAGATGAACCCCATCGAGCGTCTGTGCCGCACGATCGGAAATCTCACCGTTCAGACCATAAGGAGTATTACCGCAAGACAATGGGTCGTTAGGTGCTTTAAATGAGAAGGAGTATGAATAACTATTTCTCGATAACAAGGCCAAACATAAGGGCGTGGGAGGAAGTCCCGTCGCTCAGGACTACCTCGACCGCGGCGCGGCCTGTGCGGCTCGCTTGGTGGATCTTCCTCGTCGCGCCCGGCAGGCTCTGTTAACGCTTTTTAGCGAGAAAGAGCATGGGGGAGATGAGCGTCTCCCGATCCCGATGAGGGAGTGCTGCTGTTTCAATAAAACGACGCGGGCAACAATGAGAACAAAAGCGAAAAACGAAGCGTCGCGTTTGTCGTCGCGAGTAAAAATCCTGCGGAATCATATGATTTTCCGTAAAGAAACGTTCCCTTTCACTTGGTGCATTCCTGTGGTAGAATTTTCTTGGTTAATTAAGACTAACTAAGGGAGGATGGCTTCAATGGACTCTTCAAAAAAAGCGAACTACGGCAACTGGATCCCCCGGAAGCTGATGAACGCCTTGTGGGGAATCTTCCTGGGGGTGCTGCTCCTGCTGATCGTGAACGCGCTGTTCTGGCGCAATGCAGCCGCGGCGCTGCTGCTGGGCGCGCTCAGCGGTCTGTCGCTGGTCGCTGCCGTATACATGCAGTACTGCCGGAAGACGATCGACCTGCGCGGCGGCGGCCTTGCGGGGAAGTTTTACGACGATCTGCTGGATCATCTTGCCTGGCAAGGGCAAGGACGGCTGCTGGATATCGGCTGCGGCTCGGGAGCGCTGTCGATCCGCTGCGCGCGCCGCTTCCCCGGCGCGCAGGTTATCGGCGTCGATTACTGGAGCGGCGTGTGGGATTACTCGCAAAAGCAATGCGAGGAGAACGCCCGACTCGAAGGCTGCGACGGCCGGATCGATTTCCGGCACGGCGACGCGGCCCGTCTGGAATTCGCCGATGAAAGTTTCGACGCCGTCGTCAGCTGTTTTGTCTTTCACGAGGTGAAGACGATCTCCGGCCGGTCGAAGCGGCCTGTCGTCGAGGAGGCGCTGCGCGTGCTGAAAAAGGGAGGAAGCTTCGCCTTCGTCGATTTGTTTGGCCGCTCCGCTCTTTACGGCGACATGGAGGAGCTTGTGCAGCAGATGAAAGACAGCGGACTGCGGGAAGTTGGTTACGTTTCCCGCGCCGGCGCGTCCTTCGTCCCCGCGCTCGCGCGTCCCGTGATGACCGCGGGCGTGGGGCTGCTCTACGGCGTGAAATAGCGCTCCGCTTGCCCCGGCGCAGCGGCGCGGAGCAATATCGAGTTTTTAGCATGCAATATCGAGCCAGCTTTTATAATGTTCGGAGCGAAATGTTCCACGTGGAACACTTCGCTCCGAAAAAACTTTACGGCCCCGGCGGCGCGGCGGCGTAAACGAAAAGCCGTTCCGGAGAGCGTTGATGATTTCTTCAGCGCTCTCCGGAACGGCTTTTTCGGGCTGTGCCCGCATCGCGGCGGGGGACGGTCACATGGCCTGACGCATGTACTCCGCGATGACGCAGGGGGACTGCAGGGCGAGACTTTTTTTCACGTCGAGGATGCGCTGGTTGGACGAGCCGCGAAAGCGCAGCGACAAATCGCGCTTGTCGCGCTCGAAGCGTCCGTCGACGAGCACGTCGATCTGTTCGAGCAGAGCCATGCGGTCCTCCCAGGCCGGATTTTTGCGGTCGGTCAGCTGCTCGAAGGTGAAGCCCGTGAAGGCCCACACGTTCAGTCCGCGCAGATGCGCCGCGCGGGCCACTGCGGCCAGGGCGCGCGCCTGCAGGAACGGCTCGCCGCCGGAAAGCGTCAGCCCCTGCTGCAGATGGAGCGAGTCCAGCTGGGCGATCAGGTCGTCCGCGTCCATCTCGAAGCCGCCGAACGGGTTGTGCGTACACGGATTGTGGCAGCCCGGGCAGTTGTGGAAGCATCCCTGAGCCCAGATCACCGCCCGCAGCCCCGGCCCGTCGACGATGCTGTCGCGGGTCATCGGACTGGCGAGGCGGATCTTCATTTGGCGTTCGCCTCTTCCTCCGCTCCGCACTGATTGTGCTTGACGCGGTCGCGGACTTCGGCGCGCTTGGCGTTGTTGAAGCGGTCCAAAGTTCCCACGAGATAGCCGGTGATGCGGCGGATGCGCTCGAAGCCGACGGGGCCGTCGGATTCATGGCGCCCGCAGTGGGGGCACACGTCGCCGGAAATGACGCCCGTGTAGCCGCAGACGGGGTCGCGGTCGACGGGGTGATTGACGCTGCCGTAACCGATCCCCGCCTCTTTCATGGCGCGCACGATGGTTTCGAAGGCTTCGGGGTTGTTGGCTCCCAGCCCGTCCAGCTCCACGTAGCTGATGTGCCCGCCGTTGGTCAGCGCGTGGTAGGGCGCTTCGCGGGCGATCTTCTCGAAGACGCCGATCTTGTAATACACGGGCACGTGGAATGAGTTGGTGTAATATTCGCGGTCGGTGACGCCGGGGATCGCGCCGAATTTTTTGGCGTCGAGGCGGGTGAAGCGCCCCGACAGCCCTTCCGCGGGCGTGGCGATGAGGGAGAAATTCAGGTCGTACTGTTCCGAAGCCTGATCCATGCGTTCCCTCATGTGGCGGACGATCTTCAGCCCCAGCTCCTGCGACTCGTCGCTTTCGCCGTGGTGCTTGCCCGTCAGGGCCACCAGACACTCGGCCAGGCCGATGAAGCCGAGCGTCAGCGTGCCCTGGCGGATCACGTCGCGCAGTTCGTCCTCGTCGTTCATGCCGTCGGAGCCTTTCCACACGCCCTGTCCCATCAGGAACGGGAAGTTTTTGACGCGTCGGCGGCTCTGGATCTCCAGACGCTCCAGCAGCTGATCGACGACCAGGTCGATCTTGCCGTCGAGGTCCCTGAAAAAAGCGTCGAGATCGGTCGCGCCGCCCAGCGCCCGTCCGTGGACGATGCCGAGGCGGGGCAGGTTGATCGTGGTAAAGGACAGGTTGCCGCGCCCGCTGACGGTCGATTCGCCGCAGCGGTTGCCGACCACGCGCGTGCGGCAGCCCATGTAGGTGGCTTCCGTGTCGGGGTCGCCGGGCTTGTAGTATTCGGCGTTGAAGGGCGCGTCGAGGAAGCTGAAGTTGGGGAAAAGCCGCTTGGAAGTGACGCGGCACGAGAGCCGGAGCAGGTCGTAATTGGGATCGCCGGGATTGTAGTTGACGCCTTCCTTGACCTTGAAGATGAGGATGGGGAAGATCGGCGTCTCTCCGTCGCCCAGCCCTTTTTCGGTCGCCAGCAGCAGATTGCGCGAGACCATGCGCCCCTCGGGAGACGTGTCGGTGCCGAAATTGATGCTCGAGAAAGGGACCTGCGCGCCGGCGCGGGAATGCATCGTGTTGAGGTTGTGGATAAACGCCTCCATGGCTTGATAAGTACGGTGGTCCGTTTCGGCGAGGGCTTCCCTGCGGGCGAAAGCCTGAAGTTTGATCAGCTCCGTCTCGTCGGTTTTCAGCGACGCGGCGAGGATCTTCCGCTCGGCCTCGTCCCGTTTGGCGTCGTCCGTCAGGCCGATGGCGCGCCCCGTTTCGGCTTCGGCGCGGTTTTCCGCGTCTTTGACGGCGGACTTCGCGTCGAGGTCGCGAAGCAGTTCCAGCCCCTTGGCGAGATTGCCCGCGTACAGCTTGCGGAACGTCTTGCGCACGCCGTCGGCGATGCCGTAATCGAAATACGGGATGCTCTGGCCGCCGTGCTGGTCGTTTTGGTTGCTCTGGATGGCGATCGCCGCCAGCGCCGCGTAGCTCATCACGTCCTGCGGCTCGCGCAAAAAACCGTGCCCCGTCGAGAAGCCGCCCTTGAACAGCTTGCGGATGTCGATCTGGCAGCAGGTCAGCGTGCCCATGTTGAGGAAATCCATGTCGTGGATGTGGATGTCGCCCTCGTCGTGCGCCCGGGCGTGAGCCGGGTGGATCACGTGCGTCTTGCAGAATTCGCGCGACACGGCGCTGCCGTATTCCAGCATCGTGCCCATGGCCGTGTTGCCGTTGATGTTGGCGTTTTCGCGCTTTACGTCGGCGGTCTTGGCGTCGGCGAACGTGATCTCTTCGATGGCCTTCATCAGGCGGGTATGCGAGTCGCGCACGCGCGTGCGCTCGTTGCGGTAGGTGATGTAGGCCTCGCTGGTGCGGGCGTGGCCGTTTTCGATCAGCACCTTCACCACCATGTCCTGCACGTCCTCGACGCTGGGCGAGCCGGAGGCGTACTTTTCGTTGAGGCGGCGCACGACCTGCGACGTCAGCCCCTCGGCGATGCGGTAGTCGGCCGCCGTGCCTTCCTTCTCCGCCACGGCGGACGCGGCGAGAAAAATGGCGCGGGTGATGCGGTCTTCGTTGAAGGGGGCCAGACGGCCGTCCCTCTTCTTAATCGTCTCGATCACTTGAAAGGCCTCTCTTTCTTCATTTGCGGCCGGAATGCCGCGCCCTCGGCGGGCGTGCTCTTCCAAGCCGAACGGATGGATTCCGTCTCGGAATGAAATTTGCCGTCATCATACACCATAAAAAGCGTCTCGTAAAGAGATAAACGCTAAATATACGAATAGATTTAATTTTTGTACGCTAAATATAGTCCTGGAGCGGCGGGGCGATGCCCGCGGAACGCTTCCGCCGGGGATCCCGGCGCTCGCCGCGGCGGCCTAGCGGGCTTCCGCGGCCTTTCTTTCCAGCGCTTCGTTGCGGAAATAGAGCAGCATGTCGATCGAGACCATCGTCACGTTCACGACGTAAAGCGCGACCACGCTCCAGTGCGTGGCGCCGTCCAGCAGGCATTTGCCGATGCCCGCCAGATAACCGACGATGATGACGACGAGGAAAAGCAGACTCTTGCCCCTGCTGCTGCGCGAGGTCCACGATTTGTAGATGGAGATGGGCCAGGCGGCGCCGAAGCAGATCAGCATCGTGATCTCGAGAAGCGATTTCAAAAACATGATTTCAGTCATTCCCTTTCTCTGATTCGTTTTCTTCGGGGCGATAATCCCGCATCCAGCGTTGCGGATCCTCCGGCGCGAAGCCGTGACGGAAGCCGGGGCGCGCGGCGCTGCGCTCGACGAACGCCTGCAGCGCCGGACGGAACTTAGGGTGCGCGCAGTTTTCGATCAGCGCGCGGGCGCGCTCGTAGGCCGTGAGCCCGCGCAGATCGGCGCAGCCCTGTTCGGTGATGATCACGTGAGGGTCGTGTTCCGTGTGGTCCACGTGCGCCACGTGCGGGACGATGCAGGAGATCGTTCCGTTCTTCGCCGTCGACGGCGTGGTGAACACCGAGAGCGCGGCGTTGCGCGCGAAGTCTCCCGAGCCGCCGAGGCCGTTGACGATCTGGCAGCCGCCGATGTGCGTGGAGTTGACGTTGCCCTCGAGGTCCACTTCCAGCGCCGTATTCACGGCGATGACGCCGAGGCGGCGGATCACTTCCGGCGAGTTGCTGATCTCCACGGGGCGCAGGATGATCTTGTACTTGTACATCTCCAGACTCTTGTAAAAGGCGTCGATGCGCTCGGGCGAGATGGTCAGCGCCGTCCCCGAGGCGAACGAGACGCGCTCCGTCTCGATCAGGTCGAGCACGGAGTCCTGCAGCACTTCCGAATAGATGGAGAGGTTGCGGAACTTCGATTTCTGCAGGCCGCCCAGCACGGCGTTGGCCATGTTGCCGACGCCCGACTGGATCGGCGGCAGCTTGCGCGGCAGCCGCCCGCAGGCTACTTCGTTCTCGAGGAACGCGACCAGATAGTCGGCCATGATCTGGGACCTTGCGTCGGTCTGCGCCAGATGGCGCGTCGAATCGGGAATGTCGGTGACGACCACGGCGGCGATCTTGTCGGGACGGCAGCGGATGTAGGGCATGCCGACGCGGTTGTTGGGGCGCACGATCGGGATCGGTTCGGTCTCCTTCATGCGCCGCGGGCTGTACACGTCGTGCATACCTTCCAGCTTGACGGGCTGCGCCGTGTTGACCTCGACGATCACCTTTTCGGCGTACTCCGCCAGCACGTTGGAACAGCCCACCGACGTGGAGGGGATAATGTTGCCCTCGTCGTCGATGCCGATCGCTTCGATGATGGCTATGTCGATTTTGCCGAAGTAGCCGTTTTTGATCCAGAAGGGCACCTGGCTGAGGTGCATGTCCACATAGGCGAGGCGGTCGTCGTTGGCCAGCTCGCGCACGCTCTGGTTGGTCTGATAGGGATAACGCCGTTCGATCACGCCGGCGCGCGCCAGCCGCCCGTCGAGTTCGTCGCCGACGGACGCGCCGGTGATCAGCTTGATGCGGATCTTCTCGCCGCGTTCGGCGCGGCGGGCCAGCGCCATGGGCACGGCCTTGGGGTACCCGGCCATGGTGAAGCCGCTCGTGCCGACGGTCATGCCGTCCTTGATCAGTTCGGCGGCCTGCGCCGCCGACATGGTCTTGGCCTCGGCCTCGTGATTGCTGATGCGGTTGTACACGTTTCTTCCTTCCTTTCGGCGCGGCGGCGGTCCACGCGAAAAAAATTCTTCCGGCACTCAATGCCGAAAGAACGTACGTCGCCGGGGCCTCGGTCAAAAAAGAAGGTCTGAAGCAGCACACACGTTCCGTCGCTCGCGAGAACTTTTTCGTGCTCAGCGCGGCAAGTCTTCTGGCTCAAGCCCATGGAGCTTTCTCCGCCTTCCCATGAGCGCGGGGCTCACAGTGGCGCGTGGAGAAGCGGGGCTTTTACAGCGGCGGGACCGCTCGGGATTCTCACCCGATTCCTTTTTGATCGAAACTGGAAAAGTCTCGAACCGTGCTGATTATTCAATTGGGTTCCGGCACAGATTATAGCATAAATCTCTCTTCGCCCCACCGGTCGGCAAGAAAAACAAACGGCTCTTTCCGCTGCAGTCGTGATCGGTCTGCAAGCGCAGCTCAAAAGAATCGTTTATAATAATTTATCGTAAACTCAGGCGGCACTCGTCCTTCAATCGCGCCGCCATGTGGTATGGTTCGAGCATTCCGTCTCTTGCGTGACACAATCTCCGACGTGAAATGGGAGCTGAAAAATGAAGATCAAGATCATGAACAAGAATTCGCGGACGCCGGCAGGGATCGTGGCGCTCATGCTGCTTTTGGGCGTCTGCGAGGCGTGGAAAGCGGCGCTTTGCGACGCGCCCCAGGCGGCTGAGCCATCGCCGGCATACGCGAAATATATGAAAACCGCCGGCGGGGTCGCCGCGGAAATGTTTCTGCCCGGCTACTGGGTCGGTAACAGCCAGCTGCTGGATTCCGTGCTGATGAGTCCGGAAAGAATAAGGGCATTCAACGCGGCAAATAAAAACGCTCTGACGACGGAATCAGGGAACACGACGGCGCTGACCGACATCGGAGACGCGATCAGCGGCGCTTTTGTAAGAGAGATGGCCGGAGCCGTTTATAAACCTAAACCGTCGGAAACCGTTTATCTGAACGGTGCGCCGGTGACGGAGAAGTACTGGGCCGATCTGGACCGGCGGCTTCATTTGAACGCTATCCCGAAGACCGTTTCCGTCCGTTTCGGCTATGCGGTCTTCTGGACCACGCTGCAGGCGTACCCCGTGCGCGACGTCGTCGGCGAAAAGGACGATCTTCTCTTTGACAAAATGGTGCGTTCCAACTGCCGCCCCTGCCAACCTCTGGCAGTCGTTCACGAAAGCGCGGACGGCGGCTGGTATTACGTTTTTACGGACAGTTACGGCGGCTGGATCGAAAAGAGGCACGTCGCCCTCTGCAAAAGCCGCAAAGAATGGCTCCGGCGCATGGAACCGGAGCATTGCCTCGTCGTGACGGGAAGCGAACTGTGCCTGGACGACGATCCTTACTGCGAAGAGCTCAGCGGCGCCAGATTCCCCATGGGGACGGCGCTGCCGCTCGTAAGCCCTGACGAAGCTCCGGAATCCGTTCGCAGCCGGATCGGATTCGGGTGTTACGCGGTCAAAATCCCTCTGCGCGGCGGCGACGGATGGATCAGGGACGAATACGCCATGGTCCCCGTTTCTGCGGACGTTTGCGTGGGGCGGCTCGAATTCACGGCGGCAAACGTGCTGCGGCAGATGTTCAAACTACTGGGGCGCCGTTATGGCTGGGGCGGAGACGGGCACGCCAACGACTGCTCCGGCGTTCTGCGGGACGTCTTTTCCTGCTTCGGCGTCGTTCTGCCGCGAACTTCCGCCCGGCAGGCCGAAGCGAGCGGAGCGGCAGCCGTCGATCTTTCCGGTCTGACCGACGGCGCCAAGCTCGACATGCTGAAAAAGACCCGCGCCGGTTCCCTGCTCTTCTTTCCCGGCCACGCCATGCTGTATTTGGGAACTGTCAAAGAAAAACCTTACGTCATAAGCGCAGTCTCCTCTTTCAGCGAAGACCGAATAACCGTGCTTTCCGTCAATACCGTTGTCGTCAACAGTCTGACGGAAACGTACCGAAAGGATGGGGAATCATGGCTGTCTCATCTGACAACCCTCATCCGCTTCGATTAGAAGGCGTTGGTATGGAGCGGCCTTTGACCCCTTTGAGAGCCGCGGCGGCGGACTCTTTTCTCGTTGCCGCCCTGCTTGCCGCCCTGGGGGCGACGGTCATGCGGGGCTTTCACGGCAATGCCTACCATCTGTTCTCCCGTTATTGCCTGTTATGGATCGAGTTTTTTGTTCCGGCGGCCGTTTTTCTGGGAAAAAAGGACTTGCGCGGATCGGGCGTTTTCGCTTTCGCTCTCTTTCCCCTCTGGTTCGCGCTGTGCTGTCTTTATCATGGGGTATCTTTGACCGTCGCGGGAGAAGCCCAGGCGGCTCTCGTGCATCTGACGTCCGTCGCTCTGATCGCGTTCCCTTTTGCCGAACTGACGGGGGACGGCCGACGGCGGAAAATACTGGACGCCGTTCTGCTGGCGGGACTGATCGTCTTCGCTCTCATGCTTCTGATCGCCTTTTACGGCGTTTTCAGGGGCGCTTGCTTTTCGCTCTGGCATGGCAGGCTGCGTTTCGGCGCGACATACAGCGCGACCGGCCGCCTGGAACTCAGGGTTTTGCTGTGGCACCAGTATTGCACGGCGTTTCTGGCCATGGCCTGCTGCCTGTCGATCCCCTACGTGCTCGCCAGCCGTCCCCGACGGTGCTTCTATGTTCCCGCCGCCGTTCTCGAACTGATCTTTTTGGCCGCGGTGGCGCTGGGAGCCTCCCGCAACGCGATGTTGGCGCTGATGGCGGGTTTCGCCTGCATCGCGGCGATTGGGATCAGGCGTTCTTCGCTGCCTGTACGGACGAAAAAATTTGTCTTTGCCGCCGTCTGCGTATTGCTGTTGTTTTTTGGCGCTTTTTCGATGAACTTTATCTATCGAAACGTGACGCATTCCATTCGCACAATCTGGTACGGTCTTACCACGCTGACAAGTCGGATCGAAATCTGGGGAGCCGTGCCGAAAATGCTGCGCGACCGCCCGGAGGCGCTTCTTTGGGGACTTCCCTACGTCAAATTGATGTCTGTTCTCAATGGATATATCCCGCTTGAAGGTGATATTGCCCACATGCACAGCGGCTATGTGCATACGCTGTGCGGCATGGGCGTTCCGGGAGGCGCGCTTGCCTCGGCGTACACCGTTCTTTTCTTTCGCGATTTTTTTACCCTGGTCCGGGCCAAACCGGAAAGCGGAATCTCCGCGACCGATCAGCTGCTTGCCGTCGTTCCCTTTTCCATCTGGTGCGTCAATCTGCTGGAGCCGGAGCTTTTTCTGCCGGGCAGCAGCATGCTTTCTCTCAACGTTCTCTTTGCGCTGCTCTGCGGTTATCTGCGCTGCACAGCGCGGGCGAACCGATCATAAAACGAAAGTCTCCGGGGCACTTGCTCCCGGAGACTTTCGTTATTCTGCGAAAAAGCTTGCTTGTTTTCCAGACCCGTCGCCGACGCGGCGGCGGAAAACGATCTACCGTCCCGCGTGGAACAGCTCGCGCTCCATTACGTCGATGATCTCTTGGGCGGCCTGCGTGGGCGAGACTTTGCCCGCGGTGACCTCCTCCTCGATGCGCGCCTTGGCGGCGGCGATGGCCCGGTTGGCGCCGATGAGGTTTTCCAGATGCTCCTGCGCCATGTCGTTGACCCATTTGAGCACCTGTTCTTTGCGCCGTTTTTCGAAGACGCCGTTGCCGCGCACGGTCTTGAAAAACTCCTCGATCACGCCCCACATCTCGGGAATGCCCTCGCCCGTCAGCGACGAGCAGGTGTAGGCGTGGCTGCCCCAGCCCTCCGTGGCGGGACGCAGGTAGTGGAGCATCATGTCGAAGTCGGCGCGCGCCGACAACGCTTTGACTTTGTTGTCGCCGTCGGCCTTGTTGACGAGAATCGAGTCGGCGATCTCCATGATGCCCTTTTTGATGCCCTGCAGGTCGTCGCCCGCGCCGGTCAGCGCCACCATGAGGAAGTAATCCACCATGTTGCGCACGGTCGTTTCGCTCTGGCCGACGCCGACGGTCTCGACGAGGACCACGTCGTAGCCCGCCGCCTCGACGAGCAGCAGCGTCTCGCGGCTTTTGCGCGTGACGCCGCCGAGCGTGCCGCCCGACGGGGACGGACGCACGAAAGCGTTGGGGTGGCGCGACAGCTTTTCCATGCGCGTCTTGTCGCCGAGGACGCTGCCCTTGGTGACGGTGCTGCTGGGATCGACGGCGAGCACGGCGACGTGGTGCCCGCGGTCGCACAGCCACGAGCCGAGCGCTTCGATGAAGGTGCTTTTGCCGGCGCCGGGCACGCCGGTAACGCCGACGCGCATGGAACCGCCCGTGTGGGGCAGCAGCTTTTGGATCAGTTCCTGCGCCGTGGCGAAATGCTTGGGAGCGTTGCTCTCGATCAGCGTGATGGCCCGCGACAGGATCGCGCGTTCGCCATTCAGGATGCCTCGCGCGTATTCGTCGACGGAGAGGTTGCGCCGCACGGGCTGGACGTTGGCGGCGGTAGGCGCGCCGGTGCCGTCCACGCCCTTTGTCACGAAGCAGGCGAATTCGCCGCCGGCGTTCTGCGGCTGCCACTCGGGCTGGTAGGTGGTGTTTTCGGTGTTCATCGTTTTTTCTCCTTTTCGGGGGGAGGAGACTTTTATTTCGCGGCTCCTTCCTGGGCGGCAAGGCGCTTGTTCAGCACCTGCAGCATCTCGCGGGCGGCGGCGGGAATGACCGTGCCGGGGCCGAAGATGCAGGCGGCGCCGTGGTCGTACAGGAACTGATAATCCTGCGCGGGGATGACGCCGCCGGCGACGACCATGATGTCGCCGCGGCCGCGTTTTTTCAGCTCTTCGACGAGCTGGGGCAGCAGCGTCTTGTGCCCGGCGGCCAGCGAGCTCATGCCGACGATGTGGACGTCGTTGTCCACAGCGTCCTGAGCGGTCTCGGCCGGCGTCTGGAACAGCGGACCGACGTCGACGTCGAAGCCCATGTCGGCGTAGGCGGTGGCGACGACTTTGGCGCCGCGGTCGTGACCGTCCTGTCCCATCTTGGCGACCATGATGCGCGGGCGGCGCCCTTCGCGCTTCTCGAAGTCGTCGGTCATCTGGCGGACTTCCTTGATCACTTCGTCGTCGGCGAATTCGCTGCTGTACACTCCGGAAATCGAACGGATCACGGCTTTGTGCCTCCCGCATACTTTTTCGATGGCAAAGGAAATTTCGCCCAGCGACGCGCGCGCGCGCGCCGCCTCGACGGACAGCTCGAGCAGGTTGCCCTCGCCGCTTTCCATGGCGTGGGTGATGGCGTCGAGGCACTGCCGCACTTTTTCGGGGTCGCGCCCGGCGCGCAGTTTTTCGAGGCGCGCGATCTGCGCCTGACGCACGGCGGTGTTGTCGACGTCGAGAATGTCGAGCGGGTCTTCCTTTTCGAGCGGGAAGTAGTTGATGCCGACGATCTTCTCGTTGCCGGAGTCGATGTGGGCCTGGCGGCGCGCCGCGGCCTCTTCGATGCGCATCTTGGGCAGGCCGGTGTCGATGGCCTTGGCCATGCCGCCGAGGCTTTCGACTTCCTGGATATGCGCCCAGGCGCGGCGGATCAGCTCGTCGGTGAGGGCTTCCACGTAGTAGGAGCCGCCCCACGGGTCGATGACCTTGCAGACTTTGGTCTCGTCCTGAATGTAGAGCTGCGTGTTGCGCGCGATACGGGCGGAGAAATCCGTGGGCAGGGCGATGGCTTCGTCGAGGGCGTTGGTGTGCAGCGACTGGGTGTGCCCGAGCGCGGCGGCCATGGCCTCGACGCAGGTACGCGTGATGTTGTTGAACGGATCCTGCGCGGTCAGGCTCCAGCCCGAGGTCTGCGAGTGCGTGCGCAGCGCCATGGACTTGGTGTTCTTTGGATCGAACTGCTTGACGATCTTGCCCCAGAGCATGCGCGCGGCGCGCATCTTGGCCACTTCCATGAAGTAGTTCTTGCCGATGGCCCAGAAGAACGACAGGCGCGGCGCGAAATCGTCGATGCCCAGCCCGGCCTTCATGCCCGTGCGGATGTACTCGAGCCCGTCGGCCAAAGTGTAGCCCAGTTCGATGTCGGCGGTGGCGCCGGCTTCCTGCATGTGGTAGCCGGAGATGGAGATGCAGTTGAACTTGGGCATGTTGCGCGAGGTGAAGGCGAAGATGTCGCCGATGATGCGCATGGAGGCCGCGGGCGGATAGATGTAGGTGTTGCGCACCATGAATTCCTTGAGGATGTCGTTCTGGATCGTGCCGCTCAAGACTTTCATGTCGACGCCCTGTTCCTGCGCGGCGACGATGTAGAAGGCCATGACGGGCAGCACGGCGCCGTTCATGGTCATGGAGACGGACATCTGCCCCAGCGGGATGCCGGAGAACAGAATCTCCATGTCGAGGATCGAATCGACGGCCACGCCGGCCTTGCCGACGTCGCCGACGACGCGCGGGTGGTCGGAATCGTAACCGCGGTGCGTGGCCAGGTCGAAGGCGATGGAAAGTCCCTTCTGCCCGGCGGCGAGGTTGCGGCGGTAAAACGCGTTCGACTCCTCGGCCGTGGAGAAGCCGGCGTACTGGCGCACCGTCCAGGGACGGGCCACGTACATGGTGGGGTACGGGCCGCGCAGGAACGGCGGGATGCCCGCCATGAAGCCGAGGTGATGCATGCCGGCGTAATCGTCGGCGGTGTAGAGCGGCTTGACGTCGATCTGTTCCATGGTGCGCGTGCACAGTTCGGAAACGGAACGGCCCGTTTCCCTGAGGACGCGCGCTTCCCACTGCTGGCGCGACTCGGCGCGGCTCTCTTCCTTGAAGGCGATCTTGGTGAAATCAGGATTCTGATACATGGTCTAGCACATCCCCTTTTTTTTCTGCATGGCGGAGAGGACTTGGAGGCAGTTGGCCTTCACGTGGATGAAATCGTCGACGCCGGCGTCGAGATAGCTCTGCTTGAACTCGGGGGCGGGCGCGCCGGCGAGGAATACGGTCATGTCCGGGCGCTTCTGCTTGATCAGCCGGGCCAGCGGCGGCACGAGCTCGGGATAGGTGTCGTCGGTGGAACAGATCACGGCGGCGTCGGCGCCGCTCTCCGCGGCGGCTGCGGCGGCCAGTTCCACGGTCTCGAAGCCGTCGTTCTTCAGCACTTCGAAGTGCCCCACTTCGAAGAAGCCCGTGCTGAAATCGGCGCGGGGCTTGTGCTGGGGGATGGGGCCCATGTTGGCGAGGAAAACTTTGACGTTGCCGCCGGTTGTGGCGGCGTAGTCCTCGGTACGTTTCCTCAGCGCTTCGTATTGTTCGGTCCAGCGGTGCGGCTCAAGCGGCGCGACTTTCAGATCGCAGGGCCCGGCGGCGTCGAGAGTTTTCCACAGATCGGACAGCAGCGCGTCAGCCGCGAACGCTTCGGCGGCGTGGACGACCTGGCCGCCCTTGCCGCACTTGGAACTCTCGGCCACGTCTTTCAGCGCCTTGGCGAGGCAGTCGGGGCAGCGGCGCTTTTTGATCTCGGCCACCTTGGCCTCGCGGGCGGCCTTGAACTCGGCCAGGTCGCTTGCGGGCACGTCGAGCGGCGTCTCCGCCATGTTGGCGTACATGTTGTTGCCGACGGCCCGTTCGGCGCGGGTGGCGAGCTTCTTGAAGCGATCGGCGAGCACGGCGCCGATCTCGTTCTGGATCAGGCCGGACTGAAGGGCCTTGACGATTCCGCCTTCGGCCTCGACCTTCTGGAACAGCTCCCAGGCGCGGTCTTCGACCTGGCGGGTCAGAGTCTCCACGTACCAGGAACCGCCGGCGGGATCGACGGCGGCGTCGAGGTTGAACTCGGTCTGCATCATGATCTGCTGGTTGCGGGCGATGCGGCGCGCCTGTTCGGTGGCGGGGCGGACGGCCCAGTCGAAGCAGTTGACGTTCATGGAATCGACGCCGGCCACGGCGGCCGAGAAGGCCTGCGTGGACGTGCGCAGGATGTTGACGTAGGGATCGTAGACCGTCACGGTGAACGGCGAGGTCTCGGCGATGACGTTGACCTTCGCACTCTCACCCTCGCAGCCGAAGGCGCGCGCGACGTGCGCCCAGAGCACGCGCAGGGCGCGCAGGCGGGCGATCTCCATGAAGAAGTTGGCGCCGAGGCCGACCTCGAAGCGAAGATGGCGGGCGGTCACCTCGGGGGCGATTCCGCGTTCCGACATGGCGCGGATCACGGCGACGGCGTCGGCGAGCGCGCAGGCCGTCTCCTGAACGGCGGACGCTCCGGCGTCGGCGTAGACGCTGCCGCGGATCAGGACCGTGCGCAGCGCGCACTGGTTGTTTTCGGCCCAAAGCAGCGTCTGCGCCATTTCATCGTACAGGCTGCCGAGCGACCGGCTCAGGGAGCCGTCGCGGGCCAGCGCGCCGATGGGGTCGGCGCCGACGCAGCCTTTCAGGCTGGAAGGCGCGACGCCGTGATTTTTACACCAGGCGGCGATCATGCCCAGCATCGGCAGGGCGGACGCGCCGGCGGCGACGTGCAGCTCGTGCGCGCTCGGATCGGCGTCGGCGAAAAACTTTTCCAGATGCTCGAGCGAGCAGATGCTGACGCCGCGGCGCTCGCAGGCGGGGACGTTCATGCCGTGCGTGCTGGAGTAATCGAGCACCGGGTGGATGGCCGTGGCGCCCCTTTTCAGTTCCTCGGCGGCCAGTTCGCCGGCCCGGCGCGGGCAGCGCGCGTCGACGCCCTGGGCGATCTCCCAGAGTTTGCCGTGCGCAGGGGCGCTCCTGACGCCCCGCAGATAATCCTGTTCGCCGGGAAAAGTTTGGCAGTCTTTCAGATCCTTGACGTCCTCGGCCGTGTAGATAGGCTGAAGTGTGATGCCTTCGCAGGTCGGCGTGAACATTTTTTTGTCGAAGGGCGCCCCCTTCAGAGCCGCTTCGGCGGCCTGCTTCCACTCCTCGTACGTGGGGACTTTGAACTCGTCAAAGGTGACAGGAGTGATCGGCGCAGACTTCTGCTGGTCTTTTTCCATGGTGAATCAAATCCTCCCTGACGCTGAAAATTTGCCCGTTCCCCCGCCGGCGGAAAAAAATCAGCGAAGAAAACGCGCTTGCGCGGCGAAATCCCGCCCGCGCAAGATTCGCTCTCTGTTCCCCCGTTTCAGGCCGGTATCCTGACTCGCGCGCAAAACGCTCACAGTGGCGGGGCCGCTTTGGTCTTTCACCAAATTCCCCGGGCTGAAACTGCATATCATGACTTCTTATTTTACAATAAAAATTTCCTCGAATCCACCTCAAAAGAGTAAAAAGAAACGTTCAGTGTGTAGTGTTACAAATGAAGTGAGACTGAAGCAGATATACAAAAGCGGTTGGTTCCTTTAGAATGTAAGTCACCACAA
>PPYE01107162.1_pt1 | contig 34770 bp, 24 predicted proteins | sample 1559881 | NCBI WGS metagenome assembly PPYE01 (sample SAMN08240022, study PRJNA423297) | Human gut metagenome, whole genome shotgun sequencing project.
AAATCGACCTTATTATCCTGGGCCACGGTGCGGCACAGGTCGGCCAGTGCCTTTTCCAGATCCTCCGCCGGGCGCGGCAGACGAGTGGGCCAGGTCAGCTTGCCGACGATCTCATAATTTTCGTTGACAATACCGGCGGTCATTGTGGTGCCGCCCAGGTCGATACCAATCGTGTATTTGCTCATAACAAAATTCCTCCTACTTCTTCTGCACAGGGCTTGCCGTGCAGTTGTAATTCCTGTACCAGATTTTCCCGCGTCGCGTTCACGATCAGCTCCTGCGGGAACTGCATTTCCTCCAGCATGGCGTAGAGGGCCGTCAGGCCGTGCTGCAGCTGGTGGGTGCTGTGGGCATCACTGTCCACTGATATATGACAGCCGTTGGCAAGGCAGGCCCGCAGCAGGGCGCGCATATTGGGGATGCCGTCCCTGCGGACGTTGAACGAGTTGCCGTTCAGCTCCACAACCTTGTGATTTCGGGCAAATGCCTTCGTGACAAGGTCGTAGTCATAGCGGTAGTTTTCCTGCTCGGAGTGACCGATGATGTCGACATAGGGGTTCTCGGCCACAGCCAGCCAGAGGCGGTTAGCCTCCCTGCGGGTCAGCAGACCCGGCACGCAGGAGCTATGGATGGATGCGACGACCCAATCCTGCGCTTTGAGCTGGCTTTCCGAAAGGTCCAGCCCGCCCTTGGTGTCCATGACGTTGGCCTCCGCTCCGTAGAGCATGACGACGCCGCTGATTTCCCGGGGCATCGCGCTCCAGTTCTGGAAGTGCCAGGCGTGGGGCGAATCCGGCATGGCGGGCGCATGGTCGGTCACAGCCAGCGCGCAGTAGCCGATTTCCTTAGCAGCTGCGGCCATTTCCGTAAAAGTATTGTATGCGTGCGTTGCGCACAGGGTATGCGTGTGCAGGTCTGCGATCATCTGCATGGAGTGGAAAAACCTCTTTTATTTTGTAATGTCGTCTGCCAGGCCCAGCTGGGTCAGCAGTTCCTTGGCGGCGTTGTAGCCCATCTCCTTCTGGCGGTTGTTGATGGCAGCCGTTTCCAGAATGACGGCCAGGTTACGGCCCGGCATAACGGGAATGAGCATGCTGGGCACCTTGACACCGAGGATGTCGTAATACTCCGTCTCCAGGCCCGTACGGTCATAGTTCTTGGTGCGGTCCCAGGGCTCGAGCTGGACGACCATCTCGACCTCGACGCTCGAGCGGACCGAGCCGATGCCGAACACACGCGCCACGTTGATAATGCCGATGCCGCGCAGCTCAATAAAGTGGCGGATGTTGGCGGGCGCGGTGCCCAAAATTTTGCGGTAGGATACCCGGCGCAGCTCAACCGCATCATCAGCGATCAGGCGGTGACCGCGCTTGACGAGCTCAATGGCCGTCTCGCTCTTGCCGACACCGGAGTCGCCCAGAATCAGGATGCCCTCGCCGTAGACCTCGACAAGCACGCCGTGGCGGGTGATGCGGGGGGCCAGCTCGGTGTTCAGGGTCGTGATGAGCTGCCCCATCAGGGCGGACGTCATCTCGGTGGACATCAGGATCGGTACACCGTACTGCTTGGCAAACTGCATCATTTCCGAAAGCGGCTGCATGCCGCGGGTCAGCACGATGGCCGGCGGCTGGAAGGAGAACAGCTTTTCCAGATGGGTGTTGCGCAGTGAGGTGGACAGCTCATCCAGATAGGACATCTCGGTCAGGCCGATGATCTGGATGCGTTTGCTGTCAAAGTTTTCGTAGTAACCGGCCAGCAGGATGCCCGGACGGTAGACCTCGGTGGCTGTGACCTGAATTTTATCCAGCTCACAGGGGGTGTAGGCAATCTTCAGGTTGGCTTCCTCGGCCAATTTTGCAAGGGAAACAGAGAATTCGGACACAGTGGAACGCCCCTTTCCTAGTTTCAAACATTATTTTCTATTATACCGTACCCGCCCGTTTTTGTACAGAGGGCGCGGGCGCACAATGTTAAAAAAATACCCGCTGTTTTTGTGGAAACAGCGGGCGGAGCTTTATATTGGGGGGCACAGGGCGGCAAGGCCGGTGCGCAGCGTTCTTTGCAGCCAGAGCAGCGCGTGCGCTGCGGCAAATGTTGCGGCCAGATAGACGACAAACAAAAACGCCGTGTCCCGGCGGGACAGCACCGCCAGATCAAAGTGCGCGGCCAGCTCCTGGATCAGAACGTGATGCACAAGGAACACCGCGTAGGATATTTTGGCAAGCTGTGCGCCCACCGCGCGGGGCCACGGGCGGTCCAGCAGCGGGGCCGTCAGCGCCAGCAGGATGAACACCCCGGCACCGGCCAGTGCGCAGGTGATCTTACCGTCCCAGGGCTGTGCCAGCACGGCCCCCGCCAGCAGCAGCGGGGCCAGAATATACCGTGTGCGTCCGGCGAGCGTTAAAAACGTCATGCCGAACAGAAATTCCGGGATATGCACGGCCACAAGCCGCGCGTCCCAGCCCAGCAGGTGCACCGGGATGCAGACCGCCAGCGTCAGCACCCAGGTCAGCCACGGCCTTTTGCGCAGCCCCCGCTGCAAAAGCGGGAACAGCAGGTATAAAAACAGGATGCTGCCGAGGAACCACTCGCCCACACAGGCAAAGTCTGTTCCGACCCAGCCCGCGGCAACGGCAAAGTTGTCGAGCCCCAGAAGCGTCAGCACCAGCGTGACGGTCCTAGCCCCGCCGAAGCTGCCGGGGTGCGCCACAAACCGATAGCTGAACACGACGCACCACGCGAGCCAGAACAGCGGGTAGACAGCCCTCGCGCGCCTTTTGTAAAACTGCGCAGGGTTCTGCTCCGCCGGGACGGTCAGCGCCAGCGATGCGCCGGACACAATGAAAAACAGCGAAGATCCGAAATCTCCCAGATAAATGCCCAGCGGCAGCGTGCTGGTAAAGAGCTTGTGCGGCAGCGTAAAATACCCCGTGACCGTCGCGTTGAAATGCACGATCAAGATGCAGATCAGCGCTGCGGCACGGACAAGATCAAGATAAAACAGGCGTTGCTTTTTGATGGGTGGTCTCCCCTTTTACTTTTGCAGTCTGTGCTTGACGAGCCGCCCCAGCTGCTTGGCTACAGCGGCAGGCTGAGCGGCGGCGGTCTCATACTCATTTAAGATATCCGCCCGCGCCGCGGACCGGGTCAGCGGCTCAAAGGCGGCGGCATAGGCACCGTTTTTCTGGGCGGTCAGGGCCAGCTTCCAGGCGTCACGCTGGCTTGTGCAGGCGGGGATGCCGTCCGGGAAGGCAGACTCCCGCACAAGCACCCAGCCGCAGTTGGGCGCGGGCGGCGGGTCACTGCCGACGGGCACGGATACCTCCTGTGCCAGTGCGTCCTTCTCCCGCATCCAGGCGGCGCGGCTGGCGGCGGTGCAGCCCTGCCAGAGCGGCAGAGAGGGGCTTAACACGCCAAGCATCGGATTTTTTTCAAACAAAGCAGCAGCTTCTGCCAGCAGTGTGTCCGCGTTGGCGGCTGCCTGCCGGTTATACCAGTCGGTCACGGGGTCCGCGGCGGGCTGTTCGTAATGAAGCAGCCGCAGACCCAGCTCGTTCAGGTCGGGCGTTTTCCCTGTCGGTGCGCCGACAGGATAGCACCAGTGCAGGTTTTGGGCAAGGGCTGAAAGCGGCTGTGTTTTTAACAGCGAGACCAGCAGCAGCTCCAGCGGAAAATCCGTATAGGCCGTCACATAGTCGCATAGCTCCCGCGCGGCGAGGCCGTCCGTGCGGCGCAGTTCATCCGCATAGGGCGTGAACAGGCTGCGCCGTTTGAAAAACGGGCAGCCGCGGTTTGCCAGCAGCTCCCGCGGGCAGGCCATAATGGGGTTTACAAAAACCGGTTTCAGGTCGTCCGTCTGCACGTAGGTATCCCAGGCATAGCCCCTGGCGGCAAAATACGGCGTGAACCGCGTTTCGTGGCGGATGATAGACTGCTCGTAGCTGGTCGGCAGTGCCATTTCCTGCCAGTAGCTCCAGAAATCATCACTGTTGAACAGCCGCGGGCGCACCGCAATAAAATGGGATTGCAGATGCTCGGGCACTGCGCCGCCAAAGCGGCGGCTCTGCATGGCGTAGTGGCGGGTCAGCCCCCAGAAGTCCAACTCCGGGCGGGCGTCCATCGCGGTGAACATCGCCGCCAGTGAGCAGATTGGCCCGGCCAGCGTGTAGTTCATCAGGACGATCTCCTCATACTCGGCCAGCTTCTCCCGGCCCAGAGTCAGTAGAGCCTCCCTGTATGCGCCGACGTCGAAACCGACGTTTTCCCGTTCGATGCGGCCCGCACCGGACTGGCGCACCCAGACGCGGTCCGCCGGGGCAAGTGTACCGTTGGTGACGAATACGACCCTGCCGTATTTCTGCACAGCCTGTACGGCAATGCGGCAGGCCGTATCGATGCAGCCTGCCGGGTCATAGTGAAAGTAGATGACCAGTCGTTTCATGCGTTGTCAGTCCTCATAGGGGCCTTCGTGGGGGCCAAAGATAGCGCGCTTGGTGTTGATGATGACCTTGTAGGAGCCTGCGGGCAGCTTGTCCCGCAGCCAGTTGCGCGCGTGACGGCGGCGGCTGTCGGAGTACGGGCCGTAGTGGCTGAACAGGTGGTGCTTTTTGTAGGCAAAGCCGGTGGCCGAGCTGACCGCACCATAGAAGGTCGTGCAGTCAAACACGCGGGCCAGCGGGCGAATCACGCCGCCCGCGTAGGCCTGCATCGTATCGTTGTGGGTCACGGCGTAGCTCTTGCTCATGACCACTGCCGGGTAATAGCCCGCACTCTGGGCCACAAACGGATAGATGCGCTCAATGGCATGGCTGATCGTGCCGTCCTGGGGCAGCGGCTCGGGCGGGAAGTCCGAGTGCTGCCAGCCGTGGTCAAACAGCGGTGCCAGTGCCTTGGGGCGGAACCAGAACACACTGCCGTAGGGCGCAATGGGCGATTTCTCACCGGAAACAGGCGCATCGATGCCAAGGTCTTTCATCAGCTTTTTCGTGTTCTCAAAGTTCGGGCCCCAGCCGCCGGAGCACATATTCATGAAGTAAAGTCCGTGCGTTGGGTACGGTGGGCAGAGAATGCCGAGGTACGGGTCCTTCTCAAACTCGCACAGCACATTCAGCACATGAGCAGCGTTTTTGCAGACATTCTCATTGCAGACATAGCCAAAGCTCGCGCCGACGCTGCCGGGGCGGGTCTGGATGGCTTTTTTGTCGTGCATGAAGCAGGCGTAGTCATAGTCCCGCAGCTGCGGGGCCAGGTCACAGAGGAAGGCACCGACATCGCGGCCCTGGTTCTCCACCACGGTCACGGTGACACTGCGGACGTTCAGGTCCGCAAAGGCGGCCTCGATCTGCGGCTTCTTATCAGCACTGCTCGTCGAGATGAAGATATCCGTCTCCGGCGGGAACTTTGCCGCAAACGCCTTGCTGGAATCCAACATATCCATGAAATACAGGTGCATGGCCAGCGCAATGCGGCGGTTTTGGCGGATGCTCTGTGCCGTTGCCTCGTCCAGCACCGTCGGCTCGATGATGCGGGTCAGCGCGAGATTGCGGGTAAAATCGTGCGGGTGCATCGTGCGGATCATGTTCTTCCAGATGAGGTCCATCGGATAGTCCGTCTCGTCCCGCAGATAGTCGTACAGCTCCTGCACCGGCTCACCTGCCGTGTCGTTGAGATAGGCCTCCAGCTCGTGCATAAAGCTGCGGCGCTTGAACAGCGGGCATTTTTTCTCCCGCAATAAAAGCGTCGGGCAGACGAGCAACGGATAGTCTGTGAAGTCCTTCAGGTCGTCGGTTTTCACATAGACATCCCACTTGAAGCCCTTATCCTCAAACTGCTTGGTGAACACAGCCTCGTATCGCTGCACCGAGTCGGTGTAGCTCTCGATCATCGGCATGTTGTCCCAGTAGGCCTGCAGCTCCGGGTTCTGCACAAAGCGCCGACGGTAAACGATGAAGTGAGACTGGATGTGTACGGGCAGATAGTTATACAGGTGCTTGCCCTTGAAGGGGTTCGACTTGGCACCGTGGTGGATGGACAGGCCCCAGAAATCGAGGTCCTGATTCTCCCACATGGCGTCGAACATCTCTTTCAGCGGGCGCACAGGACCCATCAGGGTGGAGTTCGTCATGACGATCTCGTCAAATTCCGAGAGCTTCGCCCAGCCGTAGGAATCCAGCGCGGTCTTGTACGCCCAGACGTCAAGACCCTTGTTCTCGCGCACGATGATGTTGTCGGTAAACTGCGAGAAGGCCGCGCGGCCCTGCTCGCTCAATTTGCCGTTGCAGACAACGACCAGCTCGGTCAGGTTCTTATTCAGGTCGGCAAGGTAGTAGGTGATAAAATCATCCACGTCGCCGTTTTTTTCATAGAAGAAAAAGATGCCCAATCGTTTCATTGCGTTTTTCCTTTTTGTATGTTATGCACGCTTGCAGGTATCGTTTGCCAGAATGCGGTTGATTTTTGTCGGGTCACCCCAGGTGCCCGGGCTGTCATACGGACGGTCCGGGAACGCGCCGTAGTCGAGCTTGATCTTGTAGTTCTTGTCGCGCAGGAACTGCTCCACGCGGTCCGCCAGACTCATCGGCTTGCCGGTGCAGACATTGATGATGCCGTTGATCTCCTCCTGCACACTGGCGGCCACGATCATGTTGGCCAGCTCGTCCACGTCGATGAAGTCATAGAGGTTGCTGCCGCTCGTGAACGGGAAAGTCTTTTTGCCGTCCTGCTCGGCCTGGGTGATCTTGGCAAAGATCGAGCTGCCGTGCACCTCGTCACCGGTGATATAGTATGCGCGCAGCCAGTGCAGCTTGCAGGGGGAATCCGCCAGCGTCAGCATCATGCTCTGGCGCAGGGCGTTCTTGGCAATGCCGTACTGGCTCTGCGGCTTGCAGGGCGTGCTCTCATTGATAGCACCCTCCCAGTAGCCGACCTCGTGCATCGTGCCCATGACGCTCAGGTCCTTCAGGCCGCCGTCGATCAGCGTGTTCAAAAACGTCACATGGCTGGACAGATCCTTCATGTGGGCGGCGGAATTATGGCGGAAGCCGTCGCGCCAGGCCAGATGGATGCAGACGTCCGGGCTGCCCAGCTTGCGGTACAGGTCGGCGTCACCGCCGAACAGCGGCACATCGCAGAACTCGGCGCGCTCGTCGACGCCCTTGAAGTTAAAATCCGCCGCAATGACGCGGTAGCCGCGGTCCAGCGCATTTTTTACGACATGGCGGCCAATGTAGCCCGCTGCACCGGTAACAAGAATCGTTTTCATAACTGTTCCTCTCTGACCGGCAGCAGATCGTAGAGCTTCTGCAGCCGCATCTGGTATAAAAGCAGTGCCATTGTTTGTTTTTTATTGTGCCCTGCGTCGTGCAGGGTGTCCAGCAGACTGCCCGGGTACGGGGCCAGGGCCTCCCGCAGCGTGCGCCAGGCCTTGCGGCGCAGCACGCCCGGGGCGTGTGCGTCGCGCAGCTGGTGCATCAAAAAGGTGACGGCCTGTGCGCGGCGGTCCTTCCAGACGGCCTGCAGCTCCTCCGGGCCGCACCAGCGCTGGGCGGCGTGGAATTCAGCCTCCATCCATGGCTCCAGCGCCCGGATGCGGCCCAAAAGTGCCTGCGCCGTGTGCGCGCAGGAGGTGCTCTGCGCACTCTCAAAATGGCGGTAGACGACCTGCGGGATGTAGATCGCCTTGCCGACGCGCCGATAGGCTGCGGCGTTAAAAACAAAGTCCTCCAACCCGTAGCTGCACCTCTCATTGAAGCGCAGCCCCAGCAGCGCCGTGCGGCGGTAGAGAGCGTTCCATACAAACTGCGGGCCGCTGTTCTCTAAAAAAGCACCGTAGCTGCCGCCACGGCCCAGCGCTATCGTGCAGGGGCTTCCGGCAGGGTGCGGCTGCTCGGCAAAGGTACCGTCCGGGCGCTGGCGCAGCAGCTCATAGCCGCCGCGCACAAGGTCGGCGCGGGTGTCCTCTGCCGTCTGCAAAAGCAGGCGCAGCGCTCCCTGCCAGAACAGGTCGTCATCGTCACAGAAGGTGATGTACTCCCCGCTCGCGGCCTCCATGCCGCGGTTGCGGGCCGCGCAGATACCGGCATTCTTCTGGGTGATGACGTGGATGCAGGGGTACTCGCTCGCCAGCGCGTGGCAGAGCCGGTCCGTGCCGTCCGTCGAGCCATCGTTGACGATGATGATCTCGAGCTCCGGCACCTGCTGGGAAAGGATGGATTCCACGGCGGTGCGCAGGGTCGTCTCGGCATTGTACGCCGGGATGATCACGCTGATCTTGGCCATGGGGGTACCTCCTTTCGCATTTCGCATTATTTTTTCAGTTTCAGATATAATTTTCCGTAAGGCAGCGGCAGCGGTACGGCACGCTGCAAAAAGCCGATCTTCCAGCGTGCCTCTGCAAAGTCACGCCTTGCCTGCCGCGGGTGGGTCAGGTAGTGCGCTGTGTGCTGCGGCGCGGCCAGCGGATAGGTGCCGCCGTCCTCAACCGTCAGGTCACCGAGCAGATCCAGCTGTAAAGCTGTCGGGCTTTCCACCAGCCGCAAAAACGGGGCAATGGCCCGCTGCGGCGGGATGGGCTGGCCGTTCAGCACGCTGTCCCGCCAGGCGGCGGCAAAGCGGCGCACGCCGGATTGGATCTGTGCAATGCGCGGCTCGGCGGGCTGCCTGGCCGTGCGCACACGGACGATGCCCCCCTTCTCCGCGCAGTAGCCCAGCGTGGCCCCGACATCCTGTGAGAGCAGGCGTTCGAGCATCGGCTGACCCGCCCAATACAGGCGCGGCGCGGGCTTGCCGTCAAACAGGAATACTTCCGTTTGGTCGGGCGCAAAGCGGGTGCGCAGCCGGTCATCCGCCGAGAGCTGCAGCCCGTGCAGCGGAAATTGCAGCAGTCGCTCTAACAGCAACTGCGTTGTACCGCCGCTGCCGATGTCAACAAGGAAATCGCCGGGGCGGATGCCCTGCGCAGACAGATAGGCTGTGACCGCGTCGGCGGCGTCCGGGCTGGGCAGCTGCTGCAAAAAGGCGTGCAGCGCTTCCCTGTCCGGCTGCTTCAAATCAAGCTGTCTGTCCGCCAGCTCCGGCGGGCAGGTCGTGCCGCAGTATTCGGCGATCTGCGCACCGGTCAAAGTCTGCCGCGGCAGGGCGGCCAGCACTGTGGCCCAGTCCCCCGCCGCCAGAAACGCCGGAGCCAGGCTGCGGCGGGAGACCTGTAAATAGCCAGTCTCCTCCTGCGGGTAGAGCGTGTGATAGACGTCCCGCATCAGGTACATATCGCGGGCGAGGAAATACTGCCGGGCCTCCGGGCGGGCGGCACGGCGCGCGTGCAGCCATTGGCAGAATGCCGCTGCCAGCGGTCCCAGCACAGAAAAGCCGAGGGACTCACCGTCAGATCGCTGCTGCAGCAGACGGTTTCCCACAAAAGCCGCAGCGTTATCCGCAGGTGCAGGCGGCGTCGGCAGATGCCAGGCGGTGATGCCCGCCAGCGCGGCCCCGGCCACATCGGCGCGCCAGCTGTCACCGATGAAAAGCAGCTGCTTTGCCGTGAGGCCGGTTTCCTGCAAAAAGCGCTTGAACAGTCTGCCGCTGCGTTTCTGCACGCCGTAAGTACAGGATACAAAGCCGCCGTCAAAGCAGGGATAGCCGCAGCGGCGCAGCATCGCGTCGATCTGCGTCTGCGGCAGGTACATATCAGAGATATAGTAGAGCTTTTTCCCCTGCTTTTTAAGCGTTTGCACCGCATCCAGCACGGGCTTATTCGCCGCACAGGCGGCCAGCTCTGCAGCACACTCCGCCGCTGCGTCATAGCGGGCAAGGCAGGGGCGGGCGTAGATTTCAGCCAGCGTTACTTCCCCGCTCTGGGCGGCGCGGGCCTCACGCTCGGCCCGGATGCGGGCAGCGTAAAAATCGTCGCCCATCAGGCGGAAAAGTCCTGTCGGCACAGCAACGTCGCGCTTTATAAGCGTGTCAAACACGTCAAAGGCGACGGCGTCAAAGTGCGCAGCTTTATGGCAAATTTGTTTTGTCAGGTTCATGGCAGGTACGGTATCTGCGGGCGGAACCGCACCCCGGCGGCAAAGCCCTTCCAGATGATTTTTATGCGCTCGGCGCGGCAGCCCTGCCTGTCGCGCAGGACCTGTACGGTGTGCCAGCTGTCCTTGGCCAGCAGCCACAGCCAGCCGGACAGTCCCTCCCGGCGGTAGAGCACCACATCGTTGCGGTAAAAATAGCGGTAGCGTGCCCAGCGGGCGGGCACATCCCTGGCAATGTTCACGACGCCGGGGTTCTGCATGGCGTGCACGACCCGGCTGGCCGGGATGACATAGCAGGGCTTTGCGCGGGAAATGCGGCGGGTGTACTCCCAGTCGTCGGACCAGATGAAGAACTCGGCAATCGGCAGGCCGAACTGCCGCACGGCTTCGGTGCGCAGGAACAGCGAGACAAAGCTCGCCATCACGGCGGGAACCTCCGCCGCATCGAAGCCGTCAATATCGCGGTACATCGTTTTGCGCTGCTGGTTCATCGGCTGGTCGGTGCCGTCCGGGGCGAGTGCCCGACTGGACAGCCAGCCGCAGCCGTCACCGTGGGCGGCATCGGCGGCCAGCAGTGCGGCCAGCGCGTCCGGCTCGGGCAGCGTGTCGTCGTCCATGATCCAGACGGCCTCACACCCCAGCTCCACCGCGGCGCGGATGCCGTAGGCAAAGCCGCCCGCACCGCCGAGGTTTTCCCCCGGATTGCGGCAGACCAGCCCCGGCATTGCCAGCGTCTTTATATAGTCCGCCGTGCCGTCAGTGGACGCATTGTCCACCAGCAGCACCGTAAAGCCCTGCACGGTCTGGACACGCAGGGCGGCCAGGCATTGTTTGAGCAGCGGCAGACGGTTGTAGGTCACGACGATGGCCGTGACATTTCTTGCGTCAAGCATCTTTTTTCGGGAAGAATTTGCGCTTGAGGAAGGCTGTGCCCTTGCGCAGCCAGTTCTGGTGCTCCATGTAAACGATGCTCAGTTCCTCAAAGCTGATGTTGTTCGTGGTGAGCCAGGCGTCCAGCAGACGCTCGCTCACAAAGCCAAAGACCCGGCGGTCATTGACCGTGTAGCCCGTCATGTCCAGCTCCCGCTCAAGCTCAAACAGAATGTCGAACAGCCAGGTGCAGTAGTGCTGCAAAAGTTCCTTCTTCATGACAAACATGTTGAAGTGGTGGCCGTGGGTCTTGGACATATACAGGTCATACGCGGGCAGGTACTCGGGGCATTTGCGCGCAATGATGGCGCGGGTCACCTCCAGATCCTGCTTGTGATGGGCGTGGATATACTGGGTGTAGTTCGTCTCAATAAAATAGTGGCGCTCCTTCGGCAGGACGACGTTCGTCGTAGCCAGAATGCTGCAGAGCTCCTCATGGCTGATGACACGCGACTTCTTGTCCGCAAAGCGGCTTTTGCGGCGGCTGGCAAAATAGCGGCGGTAATGCACGATGCCGATATAATCGGAATCGATGTTGTGCGCCGCCCAGTACAGGCCCGTCAGCTCGCAGAAATTTGCGTTGCGCTCCGAGATATTGTCGCCGGTATCATCGCCGATATAGCCGCAGGCCGGGTGGACGGCATGGCCCATCTGTACCGGAAGGTACATCGGGTCATCCGGCACCCAGTACGGTTTATGCGTTGCTACGATAATGGTGGTCTGCAATGTGTTCTACCCGCCTTACATACTTTCCTATACTCTTTTTCCTGGTAAGCTTGCTAAACCTATAGTATAGCGCTTTTTGGCAGGAATACAAGTTACAGAACGGTAAAAAGGTCATTCGCCCTCGTTTTCAAAGGTTTCCTGCTCCTCGGCCAGCTTTTCCCACTCGTCGTAGAGCTCCTGCTGGTGGAAGCGGGTGTCGTCAAGCTCGTCGCATTTGTCGCGCAGCAGCAGATGGTCGCGCAGGACCTCGGGGTCGTTGATCTCATTTTCCAGCTCGACAATATGCGCACCCAGCTCCTCGATCTCGCTCTCCACCTTTTTCAGGCGGGCGCGGACCTCGGCGCGGCGCTTGCGCTGCTCCTTGCCGTATGCCTGCTTTTTGGCAGTGTCCTCGGTCTTTTGCTGCTCCTGGGTCTTGCCCGCGTCACGGTTTTGCAGGGCGGCAAAGCTCGGGTAAAACGTCGCTTTGCCGTCCTCCAGGTACATGATCGGGCAGCCCAGCGTCTGCATCAGGTAGCGGTCATGGGTGACGAGCAGCAGTGTGCCGGTGTAGGCCGCCAGCGCCTGGGTCAGGCTCTCGCGCATGTAGATGTCCAGATGGTTCGTCGGCTCGTCCAGAAACATCAGGTTCGGGCGCTCGAGCGCCAGCTCGGCAAAGCGCAGGCGGGCCAGCTCACCGCCGGACAGCGACGCACAGTCCTTAAAGACCTCCTCGCCGCGGTAGCCGAAGCGTGCCAGATGACTGCGGACCTCGAGCTCGGTAAAGCGCGGGTACTGGTTCCAGATGGCGTCAATGACGCGGCCTGCGCGGCGGGCCTGCTGCTGGGTGAATACGCCCGGCTTGGCGCCGCTGCCCAGGCGGACCATGCCACCCGACGGGCGGCGCTTGCCGTCCAGCACCTGCAAAAGCGTGGACTTGCCTGCGCCGTTGGGACCTGCAATGACGAGCTTGTCCCCGCGGTGAACGACGTAGTCCAGGGCGTCGATGAGGGTGCGCTCACCGATATGGACGCTCAGATTCTTCATGATGACCAGCTCATCATAGGGCTCAATGTCGTACTCAAAGCGAAAGTTCAGCTCCCACGCCTCGGTGGTCGGGGCCTCGACGATCTCGAGCTTTTCCAGCTGCTTGCGGCGGCTCTGGGCCATCTTCGTCGTGGAGGCGCGCACAAGATTGCGGTCCACGTAGTCCTGCAATTTGGCAGCTTTTTCTACAGCGGCGTCATGCAGCTTCTGCTGGCGCTCGTCAGCAGCCTCGCGCTGGGGCAGATAGGCCGAGTAGTTGCCGCGGTAGGTCTTGATGCTCTTGCCGCGCAGCTCCCAAATGCGGGTGCAGACGGCGTCGAGGAAGTAGCGGTCATGGCTGACAACGAGCACCGCACCGCGGTAGGCTTTCAGATAATTTTCGAGCCACTCCATCGTTTCCAGGTCCAGATGGTTCGTCGGCTCGTCCAAGATCAGCAGGTCGGGGCGCTCCAGCAGCAGCCGTGCCAGACGCAGCCGGGTCTGCTCACCGCCCGAAAGCACGCCCGCCAGCTTTGTCCAGGTGTCGGCGGGAAAGCCCATGCCGTTGAGCACCTTTTTGATCTGGGTGTCCATGTTATAAGCGTCCATCGCGTCGATGACAGCGGTGCAGTGGGCGATCTTTTCGGTCAGCTCCGCATTGTGCGGGTCTGCGGCCAGCTGCTTTTGCAGCGCGTCCATCTCCTGCATGGCGTCAAGCGCCGGGGTAAAGACCAGCCGCATTGTGGCATAGATGTCCAGTGACGGGTCCAGCCGGGCGTTCTGCTCAAGGTAGCCGGTGGTCACGCCGGTGCCGAACGCGGCATCTCCGGCATCGGGCAGGCTCTCGCCGCAGAGGATCCGCAAAAGCGTCGTCTTGCCGGTGCCGTTGGCACCGATGATGCCGATACGATCCCCGCGCTCGACACCTGCATTTACATCACGCAGTACCTCGTGTTCGCCGAAGCTCTTGCCTAAGTTTTGAAGTTCCAACAACATAGCGGTACATCCTCAATTCCAAAATGATGCCGCCGCCTGACAAACGGGCAGCGGCAGTGCGCCCTTGCCTTACAGCAGGGCTTCGTTGCTGTGGCGGCGGTTGCGCACACCGATATTTTCCAGCTCCTCCGGCTCCATCACGATGCGGTAGAGCTCCTCATAGGAGCTTACCGTATATTTGGGCGTGATGCCGGACTTGTTTTCAAGATTGCCGGGGTTGAACCAGCAGGTATCCACACCGGCGTTCAGGCCGCCCTTGATGTCGGCCAGCAGATCGTCGCCGACCATCAGCACACGGCTCTTGTTCGTGATGCCGAGGTCACGGAAGGCATGCTCAAACAGCTTGGCGCTGGGCTTGGCCGCGCCGACCTTCTCGGAAATATAAATACCGTCCATGTACCTGTCGATGCCGGAGGCCGCAATGCGGGACTCCTGCACGGCAATGGCACCGTTCGAGACGAGGGCCAGCGTGGCGACCTCGCTCAGCTCCTCCAGCGCGGTCAGTGCGCCGGGCAGCAGGTCGGCATGGGTCGCCAGCAGCTCCTCATAGCGGTCATTCATGGCCTTGCCCTTGCCGTTGTCGGGCAGCTGCATGGCCTGCATGAAGCGGGAGAATCGGATCTGGAACAGCTTCTGCTTGTTCAGCTGGCCTTTGGCCAGCGAGTCCCACAGCTCGCGGTTGACCTTGTGGTAGGTATCATAAGCGGCCTCGTCGTGGGGCAGCTCGTACTCGGCGAGCATATCGGTCAGGGCCTGGCGCTCTGCGGCGTCAAAGTCCAAAATCGTATTGTCAACGTCCAGCAGGACGCAGGTATAAATTGCCATCTTCGTAACCTCGTATGCTTATTGCGGTGTGGAATCGGCGGAGGTCGGCTCCGGCACCGGCGTGGGCACAGCGGTGGGTTCCGGCGTAGCCGCGGCGCTGACAGTCAGCACAAAGACGCTGTCCGCACCGTTGTTGACTGCGTGGATGTGGTAGGTGCCGGGCTCGTTGGCCGTGAAGGTCACCTGCGTGCCCGTTGTGCGCCAGGAGGTCTCCTCGCAGCCCCAGAGCGTGTCGCCGCTGCCGTTTTCCACGGTAGCCGTCAGCGTCGTACTCTGGCCTGCGGTCAGCGTGCCGGTGCCGCTGATGTTGATTGTGGTGGCCTCGGCCTCCACGGTGACGATCAGCTGTGCCGTCGAGAAGGTGCCGTTGATCTCAATGCCCGCCTTGATTGTGTAGGTCCCGGCGGCATCGGGCTTGAAGGTCAGGCTGCTGCCGTTCTTCTCCATCTCATCATTGATGGACCACTGGACGTTCGCGGCGTCGTAGGCCTTGTTGCCCAGCTTGACCGCGGCATTGACAGTCAGGCTTTCGCCCTGCTTGATCGTCGTATCTCCCTTGTCCAGCGTCAGCTCGACGCGGGCGTCGTTGAACATGGCCTTGACGGAGATGTCCTTGGTAATATTGTCATAGCGGGTCGCGGTGGTGACGCCGTCGCTCCACTTGTAGAACACAAAACCCTCCGCCGCCACTGCCGTGACGTTGACGCTTGTGCCGGAGTCGGCCTGAATTTCGACGCTGGACACGCCGGTCTGGCCGTTGCCGGTCAGCGTGCCCTTGGCACTGTCCTCGACCTCATAGCTGGCCGTGAACTTCGTCGGCGTCGAGGTCGGCACCGGCGTGTTGCTGCCTGCGGAGGCCGACGCACGCTGCGGGATGTCCGACGTGTCGGGACGGCTGTCCATCGTATTGCAGGCGTGGCTCTTGGCGTACTCCAGCAGGGCGCGTGCGCCGGAGGTGCTGAAACCGTTGGATTCAAAGTAGGTGCCCTCGCCGTAGCCGCGGGTGTTTTTAAGGGCCTCGGCGGTGTTCAGGTACTTGAAGCCCAGATCGCTGCTGGCCGCCGCAATGGCCTGGTTGAACTGGTCAATGCGGGTCTGGGTCTCGGCAGCGTTCGTGCTGTCCTCGGTAACGGGCGGGATGCCCACCGCGATGATGTCGCAGTAGGCGTAGGCCGAGCGGATGCTCTGCAGGAACTGCTTGTAGTCGGCAATGAAGGAGTCCACACTGACCGAGCCGTCCACATCGTTCGCGCCCAGCATCACAAAGACGCGGCGGGCCTTCATCTTGGGGATGGCCTGCGGGATCGTATAGCTGCTGGCGTCCGATGCAAAGTTTACGCAGGAGGTGGACAACGCCTTGGAAATCTGCAATCCCTCCTGCCCGACAAACTGATTCAACGTGATGCGGGTGTCCTTCTGCAGCGTCACGGCGTACTGGTCACCCGCAAAAACGCTGGCCGTAATATAGGCGTCATCCGCCGCGCTCTGCGGCAGGATGGAATCCAGCGTCGTATCCAGCGGGTAGGCGTCCGGGTCGTAGGAATCCTTCCTGCCTGCAAACAGGCCCAGCTTCGTCGGCAGCACCCATGCCGCCAGAATGCTCATCACAACGGCCAGCGCGCACAGCGCCAGCACCACACACGCTTTGCGCTGTGTCGGGCTCAGGCCTTTTTTCTCCTCATTACGTTCTCTGCTCATCGGGAACGGCAACCTCCTTAATTATCGAAAGCGGGCGTACCCATGGCCACAACCCACCTAGTATACATAGTATAGATTATATCATATTTGCCGGGCTTTGAACATGGTTTTCAAAAAATTGTCACGTATTACAATTTTATTACAAGCAAAAAGCCCGGGATTTGACATCCCGGGCAAAATTGGGTCCGATTTCAGGAAAGCAGCATTCTGTCGTTGGCAAACTCGCCGTCGCTGACCTGCTCAAAGCGCTGCAGCAGGTCGCTGACCTGCAGGTTCTTCTTTTCCTCGCCGCGCACATCGTAGATGACGTGACCCTCGTACATCATGATCAGGCGGTTGCCGTACTTGATGGCATCCTTCATGTTGTGGGTGATCATCAGGGTGGTCAGGTTTGCTGGTCATACGGTTTTCCAGCCCCAGATCCAGCGTTTTGAGCAGCTCGTAGTATTCGTCGTGCTCCTTCTTCGTGATGCCGATCCTGAGCGTGCGGGCAAGACCCCGGCGGGCCGCCAGGGCCAGGTTCTCGTCGATCTGCATCGTCGCGGCGGTGCCCATCATCGGGTCCTGGAACACGCGGCCAATGTACTTGGCACGCTGGTGCTCGGACAGGCGGGTCACATCCTTCCCGTCAATAATGATTTTGCCCATATCCACCGGCCAGACGCCCGCGACGGCGTTCAGCATCGTGGATTTGCCAGCGCCGTTGCCGCCGATGACCGTGACAAAGTCGCCGTCCTCCAGCGTCAGATCCAGTCCCTTCAAGGCGACCTTCTCATTGACGGTTCCTGCATTGAAGGTCTTGTATACATTCTTGATCTCAAGCATTGTCCTTACCTCCCTTTTTCACGGGTACTTTGGTGAAGTATTTGCCCTTCCAGTACGGGATGGTCAGGAACACGGCCACGACCAGCGCGGTCAGCAGCTTGAGGTCATCGGTGGACAGACCCATGCGCAGCACGAAGTTCATAACGATGTAGTAGATGATCGCGCCGATGACAGCGGCGGTCAGCTTGAGCGCAAAGTTGCGGAAGATCTTGCCGAAGATGACCTCACCGATGATGACGGCGGCCAGACCGATGACGATGGCGCCGCGGCCCATGTTGATGTCCGAGAAGCCCTGGTACTGGGACAGCAGACCGCCCGCCAGCGCCACAAGGCCGTTGGAAACCATAAGGCCGAGCACGATGGTGACGTTCGTGTTGATGCCCTGGGCGCGGGCCATGTGTTGGTTTGCGCCGGTAGCGCGCAGCGAGCAGCCAAGCTCCGTGCCGAAGAACCAGTATAGCACGCCGATCAGGACCGCGCAGAAGATGAGCAGCACGAAGATCGGGTTGTTGAGCGCCAGCGCGCGGACATAGCGGGCCGAGACCAGCAGGCTGTACTTGTCCACACTGATGGGCAGGTTTGCCTTGCCGCCGCCCGTGCCGATGCCCATGATGCGCAGGTTGACAGAATACAGCGCCAGCTGGGTCAAAATACCGGCCAGAATTGCCGGGATGCCGCAGGCCGTGTGGAACAGACCCGTGACAAGGCCCGCCAGCATACCGGCCAGCGTGGCTGCCACAAGGGCGACGCCCACAGGCACACCGTTGAGCACCAGCACCACGCAGACCGCGCCGCCCGTGCCGAGGGAGCCGTCAACGGTCAGATCGGCCACATCCAGAATGCGGTAGGTAATGTACACGCCGATGGCCATGATGCCCCAGATGAGGCCCTGTGCCACAGCGCCGGGCATGGAGTTTACCAAAGAGGTCAGGAAATCCATAAAAACATCCTCATTTCGTAAAGCATCAAAACAGCGGGGAAAGAGAGCAACCTCCCCTTCCTCGCTGTTATGATGATTTTCAGTCGCTGTTCAGTTCAATCAGCCGATAGCCACGTAGTCGGACGGCGGGGTGATGCCCAGCGCCTCGCAGTTGGCGGCATTGTACTTCTTGGTCACGTTCGGAGCGAACTCAACGGGCATCGCAGAGACGTCCGCGCCGTCCGCGAGGATCTTGGCAGCCATCTCACCGGTGGCGTAGCCGAGGTCGTAATAGCTGATGGAGAGTGTTGCAACGCCGCAGCCGGAGCAGATGCCTTCCTCACCGGCCACAACGGGGACCTTGGCGGGGATGACAACGTTTGCGATAGCCTCGGTGTTGGAGGCTGCGGTGTTGTCAGTGGGGATGTAGATGACGTCGGAGTTATCGGCAGCAGTCTGGGCCACGGAGGTGACGTCGTTCGTATCGGTGAAGGCATAGCGGGCAACGGTGTAGCCTTCCTCGGTCAGGTAGCCTTCAATGACGTCGCACTGGTAGACGGAGTTCGGCTCTGCACTGCAGTAGAGCAGACCGACGCTCTTGGCATCCGGGAAGAGCTCCTGGATCATGGCTGCCTGCTGGTCCAGCGGAGCCAGGTCAGAGGTGCCGGAAATATTGTTGCCGACAGTGCCGGTCCAGTCGCTGATGTCCAGAGCGGTGGCGTAGTCAGTGATGGAGGTTCCCAGCACCGGGATGTCGGCAGTCGCCTGTGCGGCGGCCTGCAGCGGTGCGGTGGCGTTGGCCAGGATCAGGTCAACGCCGTTGGAGACAAAGCCATTCACAATGGTGGCGCAGTTGGCGGAATCGCCGGAGGCGTTCTGCTCGTCAAATTTGACGCTGCCCTCGCCCAGCTTCTCGACCAGAGCATCCTTGAAGCCCTGAGTAGCGGCATCCAGCGCTTCATGCTGGACAAGCTGGCAGATACCGATGTTATAGACCTTGCCATCCGCAGCGGCGGTGCTGTCAGCAGTGCTTGCAGCAGCCTCGGTGCTGGAGGCGGTGTCCGCAGCAGAAGCGGCGGTGTCGGTGGATGCGGTGGAGCCGCAGGCGGCCAGACCCATGGTCATGGCGGCTGCCATCATAAGGGAAACTGCTTTTTTCATGTCTATTCCTCCATAGTACCTGCTGCGCAACCTTTTTGTTTCAGGTGTACACCCGCGTCTCCTCACGCGGGTCCCTCCTGCGCAGCCGGTTTAGTGCTTTAAAGTATAGCACACTTTACCGGTTTAAAGCAAGCGCAAATACGTATAATGCGTCATGCGATTTGCAGTACTTTTTGGCTATATTGACGAATATTCAAATCAATGCCCCGTAGGGGCGGATCCCATATCCGCCCGCGGTAGTTACCGCAGGCTGCGCGAGCGCATATAGAATGCGCCCCTGCGGAGGCAAGCAAAAAGCCCCAGCTTGCAAATAAGCTGGGACAACTTTCGGTTTTATTCCGCAAAGCAGGCGTTTTCCGCCTTGGCGATCAGCTCCACAAAACGGTGGGGGTTGCTGGCTGTGCGCAGGCTTTCCACAAGGTCGCTGCGGCCCAGAAGGTTTACGAGCCGCGCCAGGATCTGCAGATGCAGGCTCTCACTGCCCGGCGGAACAGCGATCATGAACACAAGATCCACGGGTTCCCCGTCCGGTGCGCCCCAGTCAACACCGCGGCGCAGCAGCAGCGCCGAGATGCCCGGTGCGGACACGCCCGCGTTGCAGGCGTGGGGCAGCGCAATGCCGCCCCCAATGGCCGTTGTGCCGCCGAACGTTTCCCGGTAGCTGACCGCATTGTAGTAGGCATTGCCGTTGGTGATAACGCCGATGCCCTCCTGCAGCTCGACCAGAATGCCGAGCGCGTCGGCAGAGTTATCGATCTTTGCATAGAGCAGTACGCCCTTGGGGTTCATCAGTTCGCTGACCTTCATCGTCAAACCTCACGTCCTTCGGCCCTGCCGATCAGGCTGTACAGATACTCCCCCACTGCGCCCTCGGCGCAGGTGCAGGTCGTCACATGGTCGGCGGCAGCCTTGACCTCTGCCGGTGCGTTGGCGACAGCCACAGCGTAGCCGGCCTCCCGCATAATCTCCAGGTCATTGTAGTAATCACCGATAACGACGGTGTTCTTCATGGATTTGCTCATGAGGGCGCACAGGTCATGCAGACCGCTGGCCTTGCTGACGCCGCTGGGCATGATTTCTAAGTAAATGCTGTTCGTGGCTAGGAAGTAGTTTTCCCGCCCGTAGTACCGCGTCTTGGCGTACTGGCCCAGTTTGCGGATGCTCTCCGGGTCGGAGGCAAAGACGACCTTGACCCAGCCGTCAGGCACGCTCTCCACCGGGCAGGCAATGCTGCCGAGGTGCTCGTCCACCTGATGGGCGTGGGTCACCTCATTGGCATGGATGACGAACATCTCGCCGTTTCCGGCCATGACCTCCACGCCTATATGCGGAAACTTGTTCAGGATGTCAAGGATGGCCGTCGTCGCCTGCTCGCGGTTCAGCGTCGAGCGGTGCAGCACCGACTCGGCGGAAAAATCATACAGCAGCGCCCCGTTGCAGGAGATGGCCGGCAGCGACAGGCGGATGTTCCCCAGCGCCGCGCGGATGGACTCCGGCGGGCGGCCCGTTGCCACCGTGAAAAGCCCCCCCATGCCGGTGTACAGCTGGATGACCGCGCGATTGCAGGCGGGGATGCCCTCCTTGGCCGTCAGCAGCGTATTATCCATATCACAGATCACAAGGGTATCGCTTAGGGGTGGTTTCATGCGCGATGTTCCTTTCTTAACCGTGTCAGAAACTCTGTAAAATAGGGCGGCAGGGGCGAATCAAACTGCATCCACTCCCCTGTCCGCGGGTGGACAAAGCCCAGCTCCTTGGCGTGCAGGCACTGGCCATTCAGCGATTTGATGCAGTTTTTGGGGCCGTACACAGCATCCCCTGCCAACGGATGCCCCGTCGAGGCCATGTGTACACGAATCTGATGGGTGCGCCCGGTCTTTAATTTGCACGCAATGTAAGTGAAATTGCCGCAGCGTTCCAGCACCTGCCAGCCTGTGTAGGCATACTTGGCTCCCGCCGCGTTCTCGGCCAGGACGGCCATTTTCTTGCGGTCCCGCGGGTCGCGTCCGAGCCACTTTTCCACAAAGCCCTCGTCCTCCTTGAGGTTACCGTACACCACGGCATGGTAGACGCGGTGGATGCTGTGTACGCTCATCTGGGCGCTGAGCGCCTGATGGGCGGCATCGTTTTTGGCAACGACGAGAAGGCCGCTCGTGTCCTTGTCAATGCGGTGGACGATGCCCGGGCGGATGGCCCCGCCGATGCCCGACAGCTGCCCCGCGCAGTGGTAAAGCAGCGCGTTGACGAGCGTGCCGTCCGGGTTGCCGGGGGCCGGGTGCACGACCATGCCCTTAGGCTTGTTGACAACGAGCAGGTCGTCGTCCTCGTACACAATGTCCAGCGGGATGTTCTGGGGCCGGGCCTCGATGGGCTGCGGGTCAGGCAGGTCGATGGCGTAGACTTTGCCGGGCGCCACCTTATCCTTTTTGTTGACGGGCGCGCCGCCGCAGGTCACAAGTCCCTGCTCGATCAGATTTTGCAGCGCACTGCGGGACAGCGTCGGGCACTGCCCGGCCAGCCAGGCGTCCAGGCGTCCGTTGTCGCCGGGGGCTGCGGTAAGCTCAAGCCGCTCCATCTTCGTCCGCCTTTGGCTCTGCGGTCTTATCCTTTTTGAAAGAGTCCAGCAGCACGGCGAGCATCAGCAGGCCGACGCCGACACAGACGCAGATGTCCGCAAAATTGAAGATGGCAAACCGCATGAACAGCACATTGATGTAGTCCACGACCACACCGTTGAGCACGCGGTCAATGAGGTTGCCCACGCCGCCGCCCAGTACCAGTGTCCAGGCTGCGCGCTCTGTCAGCGGCATTTTGCGCACGAACAGCATGATAAGGACAGCCAGCAGCATGACCGACGTCATGCCGATGAGCAGTCCCTGCTTACCGGCCAGCATCGAAAATGCCATGCCGTCATTCAGGCAGTAGCGCAGCTCCACAACGCCGGGCAGCACGTCCATGCTGCCCACCGGCAGCAGCGCCGCCGTGGCCCAGTGCTTGATGAGCTGGTCAATGACGACCAGAATGGCCGCTCCTGCCAGCGATAACAAACCAGAAATCATACAACACCTTATCCGAAAAAATCAGCGGTGCTTAAACGTATAAGCACCGCTGACGGTAGAGTAAATTTACTGCTTCAAGACCTTAGCGCAGCGCGGGCAGAGACCGTCCTCACCGACGGTGGTCTCGTACTTCCAGCAGCGCAGGCACTTGTTGCCAGCCGCATGGGCAGCGCTGACGCCGAGACCCTCGACCAGGCCCTTGACGCCGCCCTCACCCTCGACAAGGTCAACGTGGGAGACGATGAACAGGTCAGCCAGCTCATCCATCGGGATGGCGTTCAGGAAGTCGTAGACCTCCTTGCTGCAGTACAGCGTCAGACCGGCCTCCAGCGCAGAGCCGATGACCTTATCGGCACGGGCCTGCTCCAGCACCTTCTTGACGTCGTCGCGGATGGCCATGATGCGGTCCCACTTAGCTTCAAACGCCTCATCGGCGGCAGCCTTGGCCTCGGGCATCTGCTCAAAGACAACATAGTCCTTCATGCCGTCCAGCTTCGGGATGTAGCTCCAGATCTCCTGGCTGGTGAAGCACAGGATGGGTGCCAGCAGCTTGGTGAAGTCGACCAGGATGCGGTACAGCGCGGTCTGGGCACAGCGGCGTGCGTGGTCATCTGCGCAGTACAGACGATCCTTGATGACGTCCATGTAGAAGTTGGACATATCAATGACGCAGAAGTTGTACAGTGCGTGGTAGGCACGGCTGAAGTCGTAGTGTTCGTAGGCATCGCGCATGGTGGCGGTCAGCTTGTTGCAGGCCTCGAGCGCCCAGCGGTCGATCTCAAACAGCTGGTCATCATCGACCATATCCTTTGCGGGATCAAAGTCGCTGATATTGCCCAACATGAAGCGGGCCGTGTTGCGCATCTTGCGGTACGCCTCGGACAGCTGGCGGAAAATTTCCTTACCGGCGCGGACGTCGACGGTGTAATCGCTGGAAGCGACCCACAGGCGGATGATGTCAGCACCGTAGTCGCGGATGATCTCACTGGGCTCCATGCCGTTGCCGGCGGACTTGTGCATCTGCTTGCCCTGGGCATCGACGACCCAGCCGTGGCACAGGACCTCGCGGTACGGGGCCACACCCTGGGTGGCGACGCTGGTCAGCAGACTGGACTGGAACCAGCCGCGGAACTGGTCGGCACCCTCCATATACATATCAACGGGCCAGCGCAGCTCGGGGCGCTCACGGCAGACAGCGCTCCAGGTGGAGCCGGAGTCGAACCAGACGTCCATGATGTCGGGGTCCTTCTCCCAGTCGGAGGCACCGCACTCGCAGACCTCGGTCTTGGGCAGGATGTCGTTGGCATCGTACTTGTACCAGGCGTCGCTGCCCTCCTTGCGGAACAGGTCGGACACAGCCTTGATGGAAGCATCGGTGATATGGTACTTGCCGCACTTCTTGCAGTAGAATACCGGGATGGGCACGCCCCAGACGCGCTGGCGGCTGATGCACCAGTCACTGCGGTCACGGACCATACCGGCCATGCGGTCATGGCCCCACGCCGGCTGCCAGTGCACGCTGTCAATGGCCTTGTAGACGTCCTCCTTGAAGGCGTCGATGGAGCAGAACCACTGCTCGGTAGCACGGAAGATGATGGGATGATGGCAGCGCCAGCAATGCGGGTACTGGTGGGTGATGTGCTGCACACCCATCAGATGGCCGCTCTCCTTGATGTGCTCCAGAATGACCTTGTTGGCGTCCCAGACCTTGAGACCGGCAAACTTCTCGCCCGCCTCGGCAGTCAGGCGGCCCGCGTCGTCCACGGGAACGACAACGGGAACCTGCGGATAGTGATTGACGCAGACCTCAAAGTCCTCAACACCATGGCCGGGAGCGGTGTGGACGCAGCCCGTGCCGCCTTCCAGCGTGACGTGGTCGCCCAGAATGACCAGACCCTTGCGGTCAAGGAACGGATGCTGATACTGCATGAGCTCGAGCTCACTGCCGAGAACAGTCTCGGGCAGGACCTCGTACTCATCGATATGGCAGCCCTTCATCGTGGACTCAACGAGCTCGCGGGCCATGATGTGGTAGGCGTCACCGATCTTGACGAAGGCATATTCCAGATTGGGGTTCAGGCAGGTCGCGACGTTGGCGGGCAGCGTCCAGGTGGTGGTCGTCCAGATGACGATCCATGCCTTGTCCAGCGGGATGTTATGCTTGGCCAGCACGCCGTTGGGGTCGTCGGTCAGCTTGAAGCGGACATAGATGGAATCGCACTCGTCCTCAGCGTACTCAATCTCAGCCTCGGCCAGGGCGGTGCGGTCCTCGGGGCACCAGTACACGGCCTTCATGCCCTTGTAGATGTAGCCCTTCTTGGCCATCTCGCCGAAGATCTCGACCTGGCGGGCCTCAAACTCGGGGCGCAGGGTCAGGTAGGGGTTCTCAAAGTCGCCCTGCACGCCCAGACGCTTGAACTGCTCGTTCATGACGCCGATGTGCTCGGTGGCAAACTCCTTGCAGATCTGGCGCAGCTCCAGCTTGGAGACACCGGCCTTCTTGTCGCCGAGGGAGCTCAGCGCCTTCAGCTCGATGGGCAGGCCGTGGGTGTCATAGCCGGGCACGTAGGGTGCCTGGAAGCCGGACATGTTCTTATAGCGGATGATGATGTCCTTGATGATCTTGTTCAGGGCCGTACCCATGTGGATATTGCCGTTGGCATACGGAGGGCCGTCGTGCAGGATGTACTGCGGCTTGCCCTCATTGTTCTTAATCATCTGCTCATAGACATGGTTCTGCTCCCAGTCCTCGAGCATTTTGGGTTCCTTCTTCGGCAGACCGGCCCGCATTTCAAACGGGGTCTGCATCTTATGGATGGTGTCGTTGTAGTTCTGCGCCAAAGTTTCCTACTCTCCTCTATTTATTGGATTCTTTAGTTATATCACATCGGGCGTCAGCTGTCAAAGTCAACGCCTTCAAAGTTATCGAACGCCGGGGAATTCAGCTCCTCCTGCGGTTCGTCACTTGCCTTTTTGCGGGTCGTGCGCCTGTTCGTACCGGCCTTGCGGCGGCGGGCAGGCTTGGCCTCCGGCTCGTCATACAGGCCGGAGACATCCTGGAACCGCGTCTCGTCGATGGCGGGCTCCTCCACGGGGATCGGGGCGGGCTCGGCTTCCTCCGGCTCCTCCGGGTGCGGCGCGATGGCAAATTCCACCGTGTCTACCTTTTCGCCCTGAGCCCGGGCACTTTCCGCCGGTTCCGGCACGGGCTGGGCTGTGGGCGGCTCATAGTAGGCCGTCTCCTGCATGGCGGGCATCTGGGCTGCCTGCTGTACCGGGGCCGGCTCCGGCACAGGCTGGGCGGCTGCGGGGGCCGTGTAGACCGGGGCCTGCACAGCGGGCTGCGGCTCTGCCGCAGGGGCAGCGGCCTGTTCCGGGGCCGGGGACGGCGGCGGAACGGGTTCATCCTCGGGCCGTCTGGTGTAATCGGGCAGTTTATTGATAAGGTTAATATGCTTGCGGTACATCTCGATCAGTGAACGCTTGAAGCTGTCTGCCTCACCCTTGAGCGTGACGATCTCCTGCTTGGCCAGCTCGACGTCATCGCGGGCGCGCTGCTCGCGGTCCTCCGCCTTGATGTTGGCCGAGCGGATGATCTCAGCCGCTTTCTGCTTGGACTCGTGGATAATACTGTCCCCCATGCGCTGGGCGTTGATCATCGACGTACTCAGGGAGTTTTCCATCGTTCGGTATTTTTCAATGCGCTGGGCCAGCATGACGAGCTTTTTCTGCAAATCATCATTCTGGGCAGCCAGGTCGTCCATTGCTTGGGCGACCTGCTTGAGATAATCATCCACATCCTCACGGCGATAGCCCTGAAACGCTTTGTCAAATGTGACGTGGCGGACATCCTCGGAAGAGATCATGACGGCTTTCCTCCTGTATGCGGGGCACACGGCCCCGTTATTCCCTGCCCGCAGCGCTGCGGGCGATCCTGCGCTCAATATTGGTAAAAGGATATGAACAGACGATCCTTGCGGCTTTTGCCGCCGATGGCCGCCAGCTTGAAGCGCCCCACGCCGCGCACTGTGAAAATATCTGCAGCGTAGGCGGTCTCGTGGGCGGCCTTCAACGGCAGGTGGTTGATCTCCACACGGCCCGCGGCGATATATTCTGCCGCGCGGGTGCGGGAGGTGTGCAGCATGGCTGCCAGCACCGCGTCCGCACGCAGGGACGGCACGGTAGCCTCCTGCAGGGTGCGCTCGCGGCTTTCGGCCAGACGGGCGGGCAGTGCGTCGATGCACGCAGTATGCACGGTGCAGTGCCCTGCGCCGGTCAGCTCCGCGTTTACAAATTCCTGCTTGTCAGCGAGGATCACCGCGTAAAATGTGTCCTCACGCTCGGGGTCTGCCAGCAGGTCCCCCACGCAGCTGCGCTCAAGGCCAAGGCCCAGAATCGCACCGAGATAGTCCCGGTGGGTCGGCAGCTTATCCCCGTAAGCGGTGCATTGCAGGTAGGCCAGCGGTTCTTCCTGCCAGGCGTCGGGCGGCTCAATACAGAGCACCCGGCGTTCTGCCGCGTCAAAACCGCCCCAAAAGCGGATGCAGCTGCACCCGGCCTTGTTGCAGGCGGCCTGCGCCAGGCTCTGCTCCCGGTCCGAGAGAAAACCCGTATAACGCGGGATGCCGCGGTTTACCGCAACGCGGCACAGCTCCTCGACACGGCGCATCAGGCGGCGCTCGTCGTCATTCTGCGGCGGCACAAAGCCGCGCACCGCATTGGCGGTATCAGAAGAAGACGCCATTGTTTTCCAGCTCGTCGAGCAGGTCACCCATAATATCAACGTTGTACGGCGTAATAATGAAGGTGCTGGTCGCCACGCGCTTGATCTGGCCGTTGTTGGCATACGCTACACCGGACAGGAAGTCGATCAGACGGCGGGAGACCTCTTTGCTGGCAGACTCCAGATTCAGCACCACAGTATGCTTGGCGTTGAGCTGGTCCGCAATGCTGGACGCATCGTCAAAGCGTTCCGGTTTGACCAGAACGACCTGCAGCTGGGTCGTCGCGTTGATGTTCACGACCTTATTGCTGTGCTGTTTGATCTCCTGCTGCTGGGTATACTCCTGCGCAGCTGCAGCCCCCTGCCCGCCGGGGAAAACATTCTCTTCAGTGTCATCTACATAGGAATCTGCTTCGGGGTCGATACCGAGCTTGCTTCTCAAACTGTCAAGCATGGACATGGTCGTAAAACTCCTTTGATCAGAAAGCGCCGTTTACGTCAGCGCGTCATTACAGCGATATACATTAAATATTATCTTCTTTTTTGGCAGTCTTGTCAATACAAACGGCGTATTTTCGTTACAATAGTTTGCCGTCCTCCAAATTTGTGCCCTGCACGATGATCTCATCATAGAGGCGCACCTCATTTGCACTGCCGAGCTTGCCGTCCTCCGGGACAAGAATGTAGCTGTCATTTTCATACAGCGTTGTGATCTTCAAAAAACGCTGCAGGTTGCCGTACTTGACATAGACACCGCGCTGGCCGTTCACGATATGCAGCGCCGCCTTGTCGATGCGGATGCCCTCGTAGGTTTTTAAATCGACCTGCACGGTCTCGCAGCCCAGGCCCAGGACCTCGGCGCTGATGGTCTGGCATTGCAGCACGATCTTGGCAATGCCGTTGTCCTTGTCCTCGGTGACTTCCTCCACCGTGGCGGAAAGCGGGGTGTTCTGCTTGCCGGGTACGCTGATTTTCACCGTGGACAGACCGTCGAACCGTGCGGCGGTATCCAAATCGCAGACCGCGTAGAATTTCCAGCTGAAGCCCGTCGCGATCTGTCCGGCGCGGTTTGTATCCGCTGCCGGGAAACCGTCTGCCAGCATTTTTTGCAGCGTGGCCGGGTCGGCATCGGCCAGCGCCTGGCAGTCCGTCCGGATGGCGGGCGAGGCCTCCGTGCGGCTGAAATAGCCGTTCGTTGTGGCGGTGACGGTCTGCAGCGTGTCGAGCTGCGCCTTGATGCCGTCGTACTCGGTCTGCAGCGCTGCGATGGACTGGGAGAAATCCGCCGTCTGCCCGGTGCTGATCTGCAGACGGTTCTGGGCCAGCAAAAAGCTGTCCTGCGCGTCGGAGATGCCGGTATACTGGGCAGTGTCCAGCTTATCCAGCAGGTTGTACAACGCCTGCTTCGTCTGGTTTGTCAGCACCGAAAGCTCACTGCCGGCAGAATTCTGCGACTTCGTAAGCAGCGTGATGGAGCGCTCGAGCCGATCCAGACGCTCACGCTGCAGGCCCTGGGTGTCATCGGTGTAGCATTCGGCTACCACCGTGCCGTTCGTCACGCGTTCGCCATCCTGCACAAGATAGCCGAGATTGCCGCTGCCCGGCACATCCACAGCGTCAAACGCCACAACGCCGGTCAGGTTCAGGCTTTCGGCCAGCGTGTAGCGGATGGCGGTCTCGGTCTTGTAGGACCGATGGAAGATCAGCACGAACTGGACGGCAACATACAGCAGGAAGAGTGCCAGTGCCAGCAGACCCAGCGCGTGTAAAAGTTTTTTTGCCAGCGGGCGGTCCTGCCGGTTGCTCACGGTGCACCCTCCTTTCCGTTATTCCTCGTTGTGCAAAAAGGCCCGCACCAGCGTGCAGGCGCGCTCGGTGACATCCTCCTCATCCAGATAGAGCCACACCGCGTCGTTCTGGCGGCGGAACCAGGTCAGCTGGCGCTTGGCGTAGTTGCGCGTTGCCTGCTTGAGACGCTCGGTGCATTCGGTCAGATTGGCCGTGCCCTCAAAGTACGGGAAGAATTCCTTGTAGCCGATGGCCTGCGCCGCCGTGCGGTAGGCATCGCGGTGGTCGTAGACCTGCCTTGCTTCGTCCAGCACACCGTTTTCGACCATTTCGTCCACGCGGCGGTCAATGCGGCTGTACAGCACTGCGCGGTCCCGGCAGGTCAGGCAGAGGCAGAGCGCATGGTAGGGTGCCTCGGCGGGCCTGGCCTCGCGGCGCTGGTCGCTCATGCGGCGGCCTGTGGCTTCAAACAGCTCCAGTGCGCGGATGACGCGCGGCATGTTGTTGGGGTGGACCTGCGCGGCGTAGTCGGGGTCGATTCTTTGCAGCTCGGCGTAAAGTGCCGCGCCGCCCTCGGTGTCCGCCCGCGCCTGTAATCGGGCGCGGATGGCAGGGTCAGTCTTTTCCGGGGCAAACGCCATACCGCTCAAAAGACTGGTGATATACAGCCCCGTGCCGCCCACGACGAGGGGCAGTCTGCCGCGGGCCGTGATGTCCCGTATCAGCGGGTCGGCGGCGGCGGTGAAGTCCGCCACGCTGTAGGGGGTCTCCGGCGACAGAAAGTCCAAAAGATAATGCGGTATCCCCTGCCGCTCCTCCGCGCTCGGCTTCGCCGTGCCTACGTCGAGATTTTTGTAAATCTGCATCGAGTCTGCGTTGATGATCTCGCCGTCAAAGGCTCTGGCCAGCGCGACGGAAAGTGCGGTCTTGCCGCTGGCCGTCGGCCCGCCGACGGCGACGACGCGGGGTTTAGACAAGTCGGCCAAACTGCTTTTCCAGCTCCTTCCGGGTGATTTTCAATACGCAGGGCCGCCCGTGCGGGCAGAACGGCGGGACCGTGCCGTCCATGATGCGCTGGGCCAGCGCGAGCATCTCGGCGGCGTTCGTGCGGTCCCCCGCTTTGATGGCCGCGCGGCAGGCGATGGAATGCAGCACCCACTCGGTCTTTTCACGCAGGGCGTCGCGTCCGCCGTCGGCGAGCTTTGCCGCCAGCTCCACGATCATATCCTCTACATCGTCCACCGGCACGTCCGCGGGCACGGCGCGCACGACAACAGTCGAGCCGCCGAAGTCCTCGGCCTCGATGCCGGCATCGGTCAGAAGGTCAAGGTTCTGCAAAACGGCCTGTTTTTCCGCGGCGGTCAGATTGACCTGCACAGGGACAAGCAGCATCTGGGACGGCACGCTGCCGTAGTCCCTGGCCAGCTGCTCAAACAGAATGCGCTCATGCGCAGCGTGCTTGTCGATAAGGCAAAGCTCACTGCCGCGCTCGGTGATGATATAGGTCTTGAACACCTCGCCGACAAGGCGCAGCGGCTCGCTTGCAGGCGGCGGGGTCAGCGTCGTCTGCTCGGGACGTGTGCTGACCATGTCGGGCAGGGCGCTTAAAGCATGCGGGTCATTCCGAACGTAATCCGTCTCGGGGTCTATCGCGGGGGCCTCGTCGGGCAGCTCCGGCAGGATATCCAGCACCGTGTCATCGCTGACGGCGTGGGGCATCGGCTGCGGGGCGGGAATCGTTACGGGCTCCGCCGCGGGCGTTTCAACCGCCGTCACCGGCGTGACCGGGGTCAGCGGTCTCGGTGCGGGCCCCGCCGTGTAGGCGGGCTTCGGGGACTGTGCCTCCAGCACGCCCGGGACAGGCTGTGTGCCCTGTGCATTCTGAACGCCCTGCGCCGTCGGCAGCGGGCGCGCTGGCACGGGCGCGGTCAGACCGTTCAAAGCGCGGTATTCTGCCGCGGACAGCGTCGTGAAGCCGCCCTTCTTCGGCTGGGCTGCAGCGGGCCGCGCGGCAGGTGCCGGGGCGGCGGGCTGCAGCACGGTCTGCCCGGGCTTTTCTTCGGGCGCGGTGTGGCCCATCTCAAAGCGGCACTCGCCGCTGCCGGGCGTTGCCAGCGCGGCGCGAACAGCGCGGTAGACAGCGTCAAAGACGTCACTCTCTTTCGCAAAGCGAATTTCGGTTTTCGCCGGGTGGACGTTGACATCGACCATGTCGGGCGGCAGCTCCAGCATGAGCACTGCGCCCGGGAACTTGCCCTGCATCATCGTGCCCTTGTAGGCGTTTTCGAGCGCCGCCATCATTGTGCGGTTTTTGACGTAGCGGCCATTAACAAAGAAATGCTGCGCACCGCGGCTGGCGCGGCAGGCACGCGGCGGCGTGACCAGGCCGGTCACATGGTACAGCTCGCTGCCGCCGTCCACGGGCAGCAGGTCGCGGGCAAATTCACGGCCCAGGACCGCGTAGACCGCACTGCGCAGGTCGCCGTCGCCGGGGGTCACATACTGCTGCTTGCCGTCGCGCAGATAGCGGAAGCTGATCTCCGGGTGGGACAGCGCCGCATGCAGGACAGTCTCAGCCACAAACGTGCCCTCGCTGGCGTCCTTTTTCAAAAACTTCATGCGGGCGGGCGTGTTGTAAAACAGGTCACTGACCGTGATGGTCGTGCCGACGGGGCGCGCGCCGGGCTCCATCCCACGCTCCTCGCCGCCTTCGATGCGGTAGCAGCAGGCGTACTCGTCGGCCTCTGTGCGGGTCAGCACCTCGACGCGGGCAACGCTGGCAATGGAGGCAAGTGCCTCACCGCGGAAGCCCAAGGTATGGATGTGCCCGAGGTCCTCCGCCGTCGCGATCTTGCTGGTGGCATGGCGGATAAACGCTTTATCGATATATTCTGCTTCTATGCCTGAACCGTTATCTACGATTTGCAGCTGCTGGATGCCGCCGCGCACCGCCGACAGCGTGATCTGCGTCGCGCCTGCGTCGATGGCATTTTCCAGCAGCTCCTTCGCCACGGAGGCGGGCCGTTCGACGACCTCGCCCGCCGCGATCAGCTCTGCGGTATGCTTGTCCAGTACACGAATTTCCGCCATGGTTTTCACCTGCCTTTAGTCTTTGTCCAGTGTATTTTTCAGCTCGTACAGGAAGTTCAGCGCCTCCAACGGGGTCAGTGTCTCAATGTCTACATTGTGGAGTTTTTCGACGACCTCGCTTGGTACGCTGGGGTTGTTGTAAGCCTCGACGGTGTCAAAATCGAGCTGCATCGTGTTATTGCGTCCCGGTGCGCTGGCCTCCAGCTGGCGCAGCACGGCGTGGGCGCGCTTTGTCACGCTGCCGGGCAGACCCGCGAGCTTCGCGACCTCGATGCCGTAGCTGTCGTCGGCGGGGCCTGCCACAATGCGGCGCAAAAACGTGATGTCCTCGCCGCGCTTTTTGACGGCGATATTATAGTTTTTGACGCCGTGAATATCCTGTTCCATGCTCGTCAGCTCGTGGTAGTGCGTGGCGAACAGCGTCTTGCAGCCGATGTTCTCGCAGATAAATTCTACCACACTGCGCGCAATGCTCATGCCGTCAAACGTCGAAGTGCCGCGGCCAATTTCATCCAGAATCACTAAGCTGTCCTTCGTCGCGTTTTTCAGGATCTCCGCAACCTCGGTCATCTCGACCATGAAGGTCGACTGCCCGGCGGCGAGGTCATCCGACGCACCGACGCGGGTGAAGATGGCATCCACCACGCCGATATGCGCCGCGGCGGCAGGCACAAAGCTGCCGATCTGCGCCATCAGGGCAATCAGCGCATTCTGGCGCATGTACGTAGATTTACCGGCCATGTTCGGGCCGGTGATGAGCAGCATCCGGTTCTCGTCCTCGTCGAGCATCGTATCGTTGGGCACAAACAGACTGCCCTTGAGCATCTGTTCAATGACCGGGTGGCGGCCCTCCTTGATCTCCATAACGCCGCTCTCATCCACGTTTGGCATGACGTAGTTGTTTTGCAGCGCCGCCTCGGCAAAGCCTGCCAGCACATCGAGCTGGGCCACAGCCGATGCCGTGCGCTGGATGCGGACGACCTCGGCGGAGATCGACGAAAGCAGGTCGGCAAACAGCTGGTGTTCCAGAACCAGCAGACGCTCGTTTGCGCCGAGGATCTTATTTTCCAGCTCCTTCAGTTCGGGCGTGATGTAGCGCTCGCCCATCGTCAGCGTCTGCTTGCGGGTGAAGGTATCGGGCACCGAGTCGGTGTAGGAGCGGCTGACCTCAATATAGTAGCCGAACACCTTGTTGAAGCCGATCTTCAGCTTGGGGATGCCGGTTTCCTCGCGGTAGCGGGCCTCAAGGTTTGACAGATACCCCTTGCCGCCGTGCATGATGTCGCGCAGCTCATCGACCTCGCTGTTGAAGCCCGCGCGGATAGCGCCGCCGTCCTTCATGTTGGCGGGCGGGTCATCCACAAGGGCGGTCTGGATGTTCTGCAAAACATCCTCGAGCAGGTCGATCTGGTCAGCCAGCTGCGTCAGCAGCGGCGCACCGCAGGCCGCAGCCTGGGCCTTGACCTGGGGCAGCATGGCGCAGGTATCCCCCAGTGCCTTGACCTCGCGCGGGGTGGCGGAGCCGTAGAGAATGCGGGTCGTCAGCCGCTCAATGTCAAAGACATGGCCGAGGGCTTCTTTCAAATCGGCGCGGGTGATGCTGGCAGAATAGAGTGCCTGCACCGCACAGAGCCGCGCGTTGATGGCCTCGGCGTCCACAAGGGGCTGCTCGATCCAGGAGCGCAGCAGACGCTTGCCCATCGAGGTTTCGGTCTTGTCGAGCACCCAGAGCAGCGTGCCGCGCTTCTCGCGCCCGCGCATCGTCTCGGTCAGTTCCAGATTTGCGCGGGTCACAGGCGACAGGCGCATATACTGTGCGTCGGCGTAGTTCTGCACGGTCTTGATGCGCTCAACCCCGTGCTTTTGGGTCTCGTGCAGGTAGTTGAGAAGCGCCGCCACAGCATACGGGACAAGCGCGTCCTTCTCATAGCCGAGGGTCGTGCGCCAGTCGGCGCCGAACTGGTCGGCCATGGTCTGCTCCATGACGGCGTCCTTAAAGCAGGCATCCTCGCGCAGCTCGACCAGGGCGTTCGTGTGCTGCTTGATGTAGGTCGTGACATCTTTAAAGTCAAGCATCGGCGGGCAGATCAAAATCTCGCTGGGCATATAGCGGCACAGCTCGGTGATGATGGCTCCGCCGATTTTTTCAGCGTTCAGCTCGGTGGCGTAGGCCTCGCCGGTGGAAACGTCCGCAAAGCAGACGCCCGCACGCCAGCGGCCGCGGGTGCGCTTGCAGTAAATGCTCGCCAGATAGTTGTTTTTATCCTCGGACAGCATACTGCTTTCAATGACCGTGCCGGGCGTGACAACGCGGATGATGTCGCGCTTGACAAGACCCTTGGCGAGCGCAGGGTCCTCCATCTGCTCACAGATGGCGACCTTGTAGCCCTTGGCGACCAGGCGCGCCATGTAAGTCTCGTAGGAGTGGAACGGCACGCCGCACATAGGGGCGCGTTCTTCCTTGCCGCAGTTTTTGCCGGTCAGCGTCAGCTCCAGCTCCCGCGAAGCCGTCAGCGCGTCGTCGTAGAACATTTCATAGAAGTCACCGACGCGGTAGAACAGAATCTCGTTGGGATGCTGTTTTTTGATTTCAAAATACTGCTGCATCATGGGCGATACTGCTTGCTCGGCCATGTTTCACACTCCTGTTGATTCTTGTTGGTATGTTGTTCTTGTAGGGGCGGATTCCATATCCGCCCGGAAGGTATGCGGCTGCGTACAGTGCTGCGGGCGCATATAGAATGCGCCCCTACGGCCTCTCTGCCCCGCGCCTCAATCTTTAGTGGCAGCCGCCGCAGGTGGAGCAGCTGCCGGTGCAGCCGCCGGTGGGAACCTGCACGGTCATGGGGTCGCCGCCGTTCATAGCGGTGTTGATGATGGCGTCAATGTGGCTGACCATTGCCTCGCACTCGGCCTTGGCAGCGTTGTAGCGGACCATGCCCTCGCTGGCCATGATCTGGCTGTACAGGTCGTTGACGCGCTGGTTCAGCTCGGCCACGCGGG
>PPYE01740378.1_pt1 | contig 34742 bp, 39 predicted proteins | sample 1559881 | NCBI WGS metagenome assembly PPYE01 (sample SAMN08240022, study PRJNA423297) | Human gut metagenome, whole genome shotgun sequencing project.
TCGAGGTTGCTGCCGCAGAAGGCAATCGCACCGAGGCCGATGGCGCTTACAAGGTTGCAGTGAAGAAAGTCGATCAGGCTGTTGCCAAGGGCGTTCTGCACAAGAACACGGCTGCGCATCGCAAGAGCGCCATGACCCTGAAGCTCAACAAGCTGGGCTGATCGTTTCATGAACGAAATAGAAAGGACATCCGCAGGATGTCCTTTTTGTTTTTTAAAGAGAAGTACAGATGTTCCGCGCCGGGAAGGAAGAAAGCTGCGAAAGAAACCCAGGAGGGGTGTCTTTCGCTTTGAATCGGATCCGTTTGCGCCGGAGGCGGAAACGTGGGCCCCGGCCGGGCCGCAGGGCCGGACGGGGCGGACATCCGCAGGATGTCCTTTTTGTTTTTTTAAAGAGAAGCAGAGACTTCCGCGCCGGGAAGGTACGGCTCTGTTTTGCGGCAGCATCCCGCTGGGATGCTGTTTTTCTTTTCTTCTGGCCCTGTTCATTTGGGCGGGACGTGGTACAATACAGACTGTAAAAAAGACGGAAAAAGTCCGCGGCGCCGCCGCGGAAAACGAGGTGACTTATGCGGATTTTCGATACCCATGCCCATTATGACTCCGGTGCGTTCAACGCCGACCGGGACGCGGTGCTCTCGGCCTTGCCGGAGACGGGGGTGGCGCTGGTGGTGAACCCCGGGTGCGACGTGCCATCCTCCCAGGCCGCGGTGGCTCTGGCGGAGCGCTGCCCCCATGTGTACGCCGCCGTGGGCATCCACCCGGAGGACTGCGCCGGCTGCACGGACGCGGATTTTGACGCCATCCGGACCCTGTGCGCCCACGAAAAGGTGGTGGCCATCGGGGAGATCGGCCTGGACTACTACTGGCCGGAAAACCCGCCCCGGGACTTCCAAAAGGAGGTGTTCCGCCGCCAGATCCAGCTGGCCCTGGCGCTGGACCTGCCCGTCATCATCCACGACCGGGAGGCCCATGGGGACTCGCTGGACATCGTGCGGGAGTACCCGGCCCTGCGGGGCGTGTTCCACTGCTTTTCCGGCAGCCCGGAGATGGCGGCGGAGCTTTTGAAGCGGGGCTGGTACCTTGGGTTCAACGGCCCCATCACCTACAAAAACGCCCGCCGTGCCCCGGAGGTGGCGGCCATTACGCCGCTGGACCGGATCGTGGTGGAGACGGACGCCCCCTATCTTACGCCGGTGCCCTTCCGGGGCAAGCGCAACGACAGCCGGTATCTCTCCTACGTCATCGAAACGCTGGCATCGTGGAAGGGCGTGACGCCGGAGGAAATGGCGGACATCACGTTGGAAAACGGCAAACGCCTGTATGGATTGGAGTGAATTTCTATGGAAAAGGGCTTTACTATCACCTATGAATACGGGGACAATCTCTATGTGAACCCCACCAACCGCTGCAACTTCAACTGCGAGTTCTGCCTGCGCCACAACGGCTCCGGCGGCAGCATCTATACCCATAACCTGTGGCTCCGTCGGGAGCCCACCAAAGAGGAGATCTTGGACTCCATCGAGAGCCGGGACCTGACCAAGTACCGCCAGCTGGTGTTCGTGGGCTTCGGAGAGCCCACCTACCGCTTCGACGATATCTGCTGGGTCGTCGACCAGATGAAAGCCCACGGCACGAAGCTCTTCACCCGCATGGACACCAACGGCACCGGCAGCGTCATCAACGGCCGGGACATCGCCCCGGAGTTTGCGGGCCGGTTCGACATGGTGTCCATCTCTTTGAACACGGACACGGCGGAAAAGTACGACGCCCTGTGCCACCCCAACTTCCCCGGGGCCTACCAGGCCATGCTGGACTTTGCCCGGCGGGTCAGGGCCTATGTGCCCACGGTGATGATGACCGTGGTGGACACCATCCCGGCGGAGGAGATCGAGCATTGCCGCAGGATCTGCGAGGAGGACGTGGGCGCCACCTACCGGGTGCGGGCGTACATCAAGGAATAAGAAAAAAAGGACGCCGAAGGGCGTCCTTTTTTCTTTACAGCATGTGCAGAAGCTCGATCTGCTCGCCGGAGGGGCCGGTGAAAAACCAGTTTTCCAGACCGCCGAAGAGGCTGGGCAGCACCACCTTCTCCTCCGTCATGAACGTATCCACGCCGGCCTCACGGAGCGCGGCGGCAGCCGCGTCCACGTCCCGGACGTACACGGCGATGTGGGGGATGTTGCCCTCGGTCATGGGGGCGGGGACGGGGGACTGGATCAGCTCCAGGGTGGCCCCGGCGAAGTCCACCAGGCACAAAAGCTTGTCCCCGTCCGGCGTGGGGATCGCGTCCTTTTTTTGCAGCGTGCCGCCGATACGCTCGTAAAAGCGGATGCTCTCGGCCATATCCCGGGTGTGGACGGCGATATGGCCCAGACCCTCGTAAAGCTCCTTGCAGTTCATAAAAAATGCCTCCCCTGCGCGCCTGCGGCGCGGTATTGTTTGGCCCATCATAGCACAAATACCGCCGGAGGGAAACGGGAAATGCGAAAAGTGAAAAATTTTTGAAATTTTTCTTGACATTTCTCTTGGTTGCTATATAATAATAAGGCTCGCAGTCTGCGGGCATATCCTTGCTCTCATCTTCGAATGAGGGCCATTTGTCCAAAAGGAGGTGCAATCATGGCAAAGGTTTCTGCCAATTATGAGGTCGTTTACATCATCGACCCTGCACAGGGGGAAGAGGGCATCGCCGCTCTGGTGAACAACTTCAAGACCCTGGCTGAGCAGAATGGTTCCGCTGTTGAGGTGGAAGAGTGGGGCAGCCGCAAGCTGGCCTATCCCATCAACTTCAAGAACGATGGCTACTATGTGCTGATGAGCTTCACCAGCGAGCCTTCCTTCCCGAAGGAGCTGGATCGTAAGCTGCGGATCACCGACGGCATCATGCGTTCCCTGATCGTCTGCAAGGGCGAATAAGGAGGCATTTTCATGCTGAACAAGATCATCCTCATGGGTCGGCTGACCCGTGACCCCGAGCTGCGCCGCACGGGAAGCGGCACCGCTGTCACGTCCTTCTCCCTGGCCGTGGACCGGGACTTCAAGTCCCAGAGCGGCGAGAAGGAGACGGATTTCATCGACATCGTTGCCTGGCGCAGTACCGCGGAATTTGTCAGCAAGTACTTCACCAAGGGCCGCATGGCCGTGGTGGAGGGCCGGCTGCAGATCCGCGACTGGACGGATAAGGACGGCGGCAAGCGCAGAAGCGCCGAGGTCGTGGCCGATAACGTCTATTTCGGGGATTCCAAGCGGGACGGCGCCGCAGATTACGGTGCCCCTGCGTACAGCGCACCCATGGGTGGCCGCGCATCCGCCGCTCCCATGGACAGCCATTCCGATTTCGCCGAGATCGGCGAGGAGGACGGCGACCTGCCGTTCTGATCTTAAAAAAGGAGGAACCATTTCATGGCTTTTGATCGTGAAGCGAGACCCGCTCGTCCCATGCGCGGCAAGCGCCGCAAGGTCTGCCAGTTCTGCGCGGACAAGTGCGAGTCCATCGATTACAAGGACGCCGCCAAGCTGCGTCGCTTTGTTTCTGAGCGTTCCAAGATTCTGCCCCGCAGAACCACCGGCACCTGCGCCATGCATCAGCGTCAGCTGACCGAGGCCATCAAGCGTGCCCGTCAGATCGCTCTGCTGCCCTACGTCACCGACTAAGGCACAGCCGCAAAGAGAAAAAACCGGCCTGTTTTCGGACAGGCCGGTTCTTTTTTTTGCATTTTTCGGGGCGTCACACCGTCACGCCGGAGCCGTAGAGCTGGAGGAACTGCCGGGCCACCCGGGGGCTGCGTCCTCCCGCGCGCAGGGCAAAGGCCTCCGCCTGCTCCACCAGCTGCTCTTCCGGACAGTCCACGCCGTACTGGGGCGCAAGAGCCAGCAAGATCTCCCGGAAGCGCTGCTTTTCCGGCCGCAGGAACGTGACCGTCAGGCCGAAGCGGGCGGCCAGACTCATCATCTCCTGGCGGGTATCGGCGGCGTAGAGCTCGTCCCCGTCCCGGTCGGCAAAGGTCTCCTTGACCAGGTGGCGGCGGTTGGAGGTGGCGTAGACGGCGATGTTCCGGGGGCTGCCGCTGACGCTCCCCTCCAAAATGGCCTTCAGGGCGGCGAAGTTGTCGTCATTTGCGGTGAAAGACAGGTCGTCAATGAACAAAATGAACTTCAGGGGATTGCGGCTCAGTTCATCCATCAGGGCCGGGATCTGGTAGAGCTGGTGCTTTTTCACCTCCACCAGGCGAAGCCCATCCGGGGCGAAGGCGTTGGCGATGGCCTTGACGGTGCTGGATTTGCCGGTGCCGGCGTCACCGTAAAGGAGCACGTTGGCGGCACCCGTCCCGGAGAGCAATGCCCGGGTGTTGGAGATCACCTTCTCCCGCTCCCGCTCATAGCCGGGCAGCTGGGCCAGGGTCTGGTTGTCCGGGCAGCGCACGGGCACCAGGGCCCCGTCCGAGACGGTGAACACATGGTACTTGGCAAACATACCGTAGCCCCACTGCCCTGCCTGGGCGGCCCGGGTCTCATAGGCGGCGGCAAAGTCCCTGCGGCTTGCCTCCCAGGGGGTCAGGAACTGCCCCGCCTCCTCCGCGCCTGCCATGGCCAGCAGCCGGGAAAGGGTCAGCGTCCCCAGCTCCGTGAGAAAGTCCAGCTCCCGGACGAGGCAGGCGCGAAGGGCGGGCTGGGCAGGGATGGGCGAGCGGCGCCGGACACAGAGGTTCTCGTCCTCCAGCACCGTCTCCATAAGATACTCCGTCCAGTCGCAGGTGTGGGCGAACAGGGCCGCCTCGAAGTCTGCCAGGGCGCCCACGGCCCCCTCTCCTCTCTCCAGCGCCCCCAGCGCCGTGCGCAGCCGCGCCAGGACGGCGTCGTCCAGAACAGCGCGGAAAATGACCAGACTGTCCAGACGGTTGGATAGCTCCCGGATATTCATACACTGTGCTCCTCTCATTTGTGGCTGTGCCGCCACAGCGACGATAAAAGTTGCGTTTTACTATACACGCTTTTTTGGCTGTCCGCAATAGGCGGATAAATGAAAATTCCCTGTTGACAATTGAGGAAATTTACGGTATAGTAACCAACAACAAAATTCCAAATGCGTTGACGAGAACAAGTAGCGTCTCCTTTCCGCTTTCAGAGAGCTGTCGTCTGGTGCGAGACAGTAAGTATCGGGAGCCGTGAAATCATCTCCGAGCAGTCTGCTGAAGGTAAGTAGGTCGGACCGGGTGTACCCGTTATCGTACAGGGAGTTGTTGGACTTCCGTGAGTGGGCGCGATCACGCGTCAAGAAGAGTGGTACCGCAGAGAGCTTTTAAGCCTTTGTCTCTTACAGAAGAGACAAAGGCTTTTTATTTTTCCAGTGGGACGGAGGGGCATATGAAACTGACAGGTGCGCAGATCTTTGTGGAGACGCTGGCGGAGCAGGGCGTGGAGCTGCTGTTCGGCTACCCCGGCGGCACGGTTCTGAATCTGTTCGACGCGCTGTATGAAAGCGCCGGGCGGGTGAAGTGGGTGCTGACGGCCGACGAGTGCGGCGCGGCCCACGCGGCTGACGGCTATGCCCGCGCCACCGGCCGCACCGGCGTGGTGCTGGCCACCAGCGGCCCCGGCGCCACCAACCTGGTGACGGGCCTGGCCACGGCCCATATGGACTCCGTCCCCATGGTGGCCTTCACCGGCAACGTGTCCACCGGCGTGCTGGGGCTGGACGGGTTTCAGGAGGCCTACATCGAGGGCATCGCCATGCCGGTGACCAAGCACTCGGTCACCGTGCGGCGGGTGGAGGACCTGGCGGACACCATCCGCGCCGCCTTCCGCATCGCCCGGAGCGGCCGCAAGGGCCCGGTGCTGGTGGACATCCCCAAGGACCTGACCGCCGAGACCTGCGAGTTCACGCCCCGGCGCCCCGTCCGGGAGGAAACGCCGGCGGAGCCGGAGCGGATGGCTCTGGAGCAGGCGGCAGCCGTTCTCAACGAGGCCAAACGGCCCCTGGTGTACTTCGGCGGCGGCGTCATCTCCGCGGGAGCGGCGCCCCTTTTGCGGCGGCTGGTGGACGAGGCGAACCTCCCCGCCGTCCACACCCTCATGGCTGCCGGCGTACTGCGGTGGGACGACCCCATGAATCTCGGTATGCTGGGCATGCACGGCCGGTACAGCGCCAACCGGGCCGTGGAGGAGGCGGACGCGCTCCTTTGTGTGGGGGCCCGGTTTTCCGACCGGGTGGCCCTCCGGCCCGAGGGCTTCGCCCGCCGGGCCAAGGTGGTGCAGATCGACATCGACGAAAGCGAGATCGGCAAGAACGTGGCGGCGGACGTGGCAGTGCCCGCAGACGCGGCGGCGGCCCTGAAGGCCCTCCTCCCCCTGCTCCGTCCCACGGACCGGACGGCATGGATGGAAGATCTCCGCTCCTGGCAGGCCAAGGACTACCGGCCCCGGACAGACGAGGGCTATCTCCAGCCCCACCGGATCCTGGAGGACATCTGCTCCATGGCGGGAGAGGACGCGGTGTACGTCACGGACGTGGGCCAGCACCAGATGTGGTCGGCCCAGTACCTGCGCCATACGGCCCCCCGGCAGTTCCTCACCAGCGGCGGCCTTGGCACCATGGGCTTTGGCTACGGCGCCGCCATCGGAGCCCAGCTGGCCCTGGGGCGGCAGCGGCGGGTGGTGATGCTCACCGGCGACGGCAGCTTCCACATGAACCTCAACGAGGCCTGTACCGCCGTCAGCTACGGCTTGCCCATCATCACGGTCATCTTCAACAATCAGGTGCTGGGCATGGTCCGCCAGTGGCAGACGCTCTTTTACGATCACCGGTACGCCGCCACGGACCCCTGCCGGGCCACGGACTTTGTGAAGGTGGCGGAGGGCTTCGGCCTCAAGGGCTGGCGGTGCGAGACGCCGGAGCAGTTCCGACAGGCGTTTGAAAAAGCATTGCACGAAGACGGCCCCGTTTGGATCGACTGCGCCATCGGCAAGGACGAGGTGGTGCTGCCCATGATCCCCGGCGGAGGCGGCCTGGAAGATATCATCATGACATGAAAGGAGTTACGGTTATGAAGCAGACGAACGTTGTCACCATGCTGACGGAAAATCCCAATGGGGTGCTGGGCCGCATTATTGCCCTCTTTGGCCGCCACGGCGTGGCCATCGACAGCCTGAGCGTCTCCGCCACGGCGGAGCAGGGCGTCAGCCGCATCACCGTGACTACCGGCTGTGCCCGCAGTCTCACCCAGCTGGCCCTTCAGGCCCGGCGCCTGGTGGATATCCGCCAGGTGACGCTGCTGGAGGGCGGCGCGCGGCGGGAGGTGCTGGAGGTGAAGCTCCAGCGCGCCGGCGAGGGACTGGACGCCCTGGCCCGCCGCTACGGCGCCGCCGTGCTCACCGCCGCGGACGGCTGCCCGGTGCTGGAGTGCGCCGATACGCCTGCCGTGCTGGACGCGCTGCTGGCGGAGCTGGAGGCCTACCGCGTGGCGGAGCTGAGCCGCACGGTGGTGGCGGCTCCCGCTCTGCGGCCCGCGGCTGCCTGGGGCTGAGGATTTCCCCGCGTTTTCCGCGTTTCAAATAACACACCAACAGAAAAACCAAGAAACAGCCAAGAAGAAAAGGAGAAATGAAGCCATGTCCATCAAGAAGTATTACGACAGCGACTGCAACCTGGGAGTCCTGGACGGCAAGACCGTGGCCGTCATCGGCTTTGGCAGCCAGGGCCACGCCCATTCCGAAAATCTGGCCGAAAGCGGCGTGAACGTGGTGGTGGGCCTGCGCAAGGGCTCCGGCCACTGGGAAAAGGCCGCCGCCTTCGCCGCCGAGCACCCCAACTTCCGCGTCATGGAGGTGGAGGAGGCGGCCGCCGCCGGCGACATCGTCATGATGCTGGTGCCCGACGAGCTGGCCGCGGACATCTACAACCGTCAGGTAGCTCCCCACATGACCGAGGGCAAGACGCTGGCGTTTGCCCATGGCTTCAACATCCACTTCAAGACCATCGTGCCCCCCGAGAACGTGGACGTCATCATGATCGCCCCCAAGGGCCCGGGCCACACGGTGCGCAGCCTCTACCGGGACGGCCGGGGCGTGCCCAGCCTCATCTGCGTGGAGCAGGACTACTCCGGCCGGGCCAAGGACACGGCCCTGGCCTATGCCTGCGGCATCGGCGCGGGACGTGCGGGCATCCTGGAGACCACCTTCAAGGAGGAGACGGAGACCGACCTCTTCGGCGAGCAGGCGGTGCTGTGCGGCGGCGTGTGCGAGCTGATCCACGCGGGCTTCGAGACCCTGGTGGAGGCGGGCTACGCCCCGGAGATGGCCTACTTTGAGACCTGCCATGAGATGAAGCTCATCATCGACCTCATCAACGAGGGCGGCTTTGCCAAGATGCGCTACTCCATCTCCAACACCGCCGAGTACGGCGACTACCGCACCGGCAAGCGCCTGATCACCGAGGAGACCCGCAAGGAGATGCGCAAGATCCTCGGCGAGATCCAGGACGGCACCTTTGCCTCCGAGTTCCTCACGGAGATGAACCCCAACGGCGGCCGCCGCACCCACTTCCTGGCCCAGCGCCGCATGGCGGCCGAGCACCCCATCGAAAAGGTGGGCGCCCAGCTGCGGGCCATGATGAGCTGGCTGAAAAAGTAAGCGGAGGCAGAACGATGCGAAGCGACAATGTGAAAAAGGGCAGCGAGCGCGCCCCCAACCGAAGCCTCTTCTACGCCCTGGGCTACACCCCCGAGGAGCTGGAGCGGCCCCTCATCGGCGTGGTCTCGGCTTACAGCGAGATCGTTCCCGGCCACATGCACCTGGATAAGCTCGCCCAGGCGGTGAAGTCCGGCGTGGAGATGGCCGGCGGCACCCCCATCCTCATCCCCGCCATCGGCGTTTGCGACGGCATCGCCATGGGCCATGTGGGCATGAAGTACTCCCTGGCCAGCCGGGAGCTCATCTGCGACAGCGTGGAGACCATGCTCATGGCCCACCAGCTGGACGGCCTGGTGCTGGTGCCCAACTGCGACAAGATCGTGCCGGGCATGGTCATGGCCGCCGTGCGCATGGACGTGCCGGCAGTGGTCTGCTCCGGCGGGCCCATGCTCTCGGGCACCTACGGCGGCGAGTCCGTGAGCCTTTCCAAGATGTTTGAGGCGGTGGGCGCCTACAAGGCCGGGCACATCACCGATGCCCAGCTGGAGGACTGCACGGAAAACTGCTGCCCCAGCTGCGGCAGCTGCTCGGGCATGTACACCGCCAACTCCATGAACTGCCTGTGCGAGGCCATCGGACTGGCCCTGCCGGGCAACGGCACCATCCCCGCCCCCTACTCCAAGCGTCTCCAGCTGGGCAAGCGCGCCGGTATGGCCATCATGGACCTGGTGCGCCGGGGCGTCACCGCCCGCCAGATCGTCACGGAGCGCTCCATCCGCAACGCCCTCACCTGCGACATGGCCCTGGGCTGCTCCACCAACACGGTGCTGCACCTGCTGGCCATCGCCTACGAGGCGGGCGTGCCGTTGGACCTGAAGCTCTTCAACGAGATCTCCGCCGCCACGCCCAACCTCTGCCACCTGGCTCCGGCGGGCCCCACCCACATGTCCGACCTGTACGCCGCCGGCGGCATCGCCGCCGTCCAGGCGGAGCTCGCCAAGGCGGGACTTCTGGACCTGGACGTGATGACCGTCACCGGCAAGACCCTGGGCGAGAACATCCAGGGTGCCCGGAACCTGGACACCAACGCCATCCGGCCCATCGATGATCCCTTCAGCCCCACCGGCGGCCTCCAGATCCTCTGGGGCAACCTGGCACCCGACGGCTGCGTGGTCAAGCGCAGCGCCGTGGCGGAGGAGATGCTGCGCCACACGGGCCCGGCCCGGGTGTTCGACGGCGAGGAGGACGCCATCGCCGCCATCTACGCAGGCAAGATCGTGCCCGGGGACGTGGTGGTCATCCGCTATGAGGGCCCCAGCGGCGGCCCGGGCATGCGGGAGATGCTCAACCCCACCTCGGCCCTGGCCGGCATGGGGCTGGACAAGACCGTGGCCCTCATCACCGACGGCCGCTTCTCCGGCGCCTCCCGGGGCGCCTCCATCGGCCATGTGAGCCCCGAGGCGGCGGCGGGCGGCCCCATCTGCCTGGTGCAGGAGGGGGACTCCATCACCATCGACATCCCCGCCGCCTCCATCACGCTGGAGGTATCGGAGGAGGAGCTCTCCCGCCGCCGGGCGGCGTGGACGGCTCCGGAGCCCAAGGTGAAGACCGGCTGGCTCAGCCGCTATGCCCGCATGGTCTCCAGCGCCGATCTGGGCGCGGTCATGCGCTGACAAGAAAAAAGAGACGGGATCTTCCCGTCTCTTTTTTTGCCTATTTGCTCCGCCCCTCCAGAAGCTCCACCATGCCCTGGGCCAGCAGCGTGCCCGCAAGATGGGCCTCCTCCGGGGAGTTGCCCGCGGCGCCCACCTCCACCAGAAGGGACCCGGTGGTGGCGTGCTGGTTGTAGCGGGAGTTTCGCAGCAGGATGGGCCGCATAAGGGTGGGATAGTCCTGGAGCAGCTGGTTTTGCAGGGCCACCGCCAGCTTCAGGTTCTCCATCCAGTCCGGGTGGCTCAATCCGCTTCCGTCGCTGCCCACCACCAGCGTCATCTGGGCGGAGGTCTGGCCATCGATATCGGAGACCACCTTGTACTGGTTGCCCGCGCTGTCCTCGATGGCGTCCCGGTGCACGTCCAGGATAAAGCGGATGGTGGGGTACTGGGCAAGGTAGCTCTCGATGGCCGCAAGGGAGCGGTCGTAGGCCCCGGAGTAGGCCGGGTAGTCGTAAAGGGTCCGGTCGTGGAGGACGCTGATGCCCGCGGCGGAAAACACCTCCGCCATGGCGTCGCCCACGGCCACCACGTTGTAGCGGCTGTCGGTGGTGCGGTGGTCGCCGGACCAGACCACGTCCACGTCCCCGGCGGGGGTGTAGGACTCGCTGCCGTGGGTGTGGACGATGAGGATCTGGGACCCCTCCCCCGTCAGCTCCGCGTCAAACAGCTCCCCCAGCTCCGTGACGGAGAGGGTGTGGTCCGTGCTGTTGGTGATGTAGGCCCGTCCGCAGACGGTGTAGCCGCTGGGGTCCGTGGGTACCAGGGTCCGGGCCTCCACGCCGTTGTCCGGGGCGCCCGGCGCCGCCAGGGGCGTCTCCTCCACCGGCTCGGTGACGATGTCTTCCTCGTCGGGGTTGTCCTCGGCGGGGGCCTCCCCCTGGCGCTTTTGCCACAGCTCCGCCACATCCGCCCGGGCGGACAGCAGCAGCGGCGACTGGGAAATGGTCAGCACCGCCGCCGCGGACAGCGTGTCCGCCGTCCAAAGGTCCCCCAGCTCCCAGCGCACCGCCCCCAGAGGCGAGGACCGGGCCAGGGCCTTTGCCGCGCCTACGGCGGTGTCGCTTCCGGCGGTGACGGCGGTCAGATACAGCGTGCCTGCGGCCAGCGTCAGGGCTTCCAGCCGGCGCAGTGCGTTTTTCAGCGATGGCCTTTTCATGGCCTCACCTCCCGGGACAACCTTATGCCCCGCCGGGGGCGGATATGACAAAAACGAGGACTGCCTTTTGACAGTCCTCGTCTTACGGATGAATTTTATAATTCCAGCGGCTCCACTGCGGACATGCCCTCTGCTTCTTCGGCGGTGAGGGTACCGGCGGCGTCCAGCAGGGCCATGTGGAAGTGGCCGGGGCCCAGGGCTGCGGCGGACGCTTCCGCCCGGTGCGAGCAGGCCTTCCAGAAAGCGGCGGCGGCCACGGCCGCCTTTGCCGCGTCCTCCTCCGCGGCGCAGAAAGCGCCGCACAGGGCCGAGAGCATGCACCCGGCGCCGGTGATGCGGGCCATGGAATCGCTGCCGCCCCGGATGCGCCAGGCCCGGACGCCGTCGGTGACGATGTCGGCCGCCCCGGTGAGCAGCACGGTGGTATGGAACTTCCGGGCCAGGGCCGCGGCGCAGGCAAGATGCTCTTTTTCCTCGGCGTCGGCGCTGTCCACGCCCCGCTCCCGGCTCTTTCGGTGCAGCAGGGCCTGGGCCTCCCCCAGGTTCACCCGCACCAGCGTGGGGGTGAACGCCTCCAGCAGCGACTCCGCCCCTGCAAGGCGGAAGGCGGAGGCGCCCACGCCCACCGGGTCCAGCACCACCGGCTGGTGGTCCGCCGCGGCCAGCTGACCGCACAGGCGGCAAAGGTCCCAGCGATGCGGGCCCTCCGGCGTGCCGGTGTTGAGGACGGTGGCGTCGCACCCGGCGGTGATCTCAGCCATCTCCTCCACGGCCTGGGCCATGATGGGGCTGGCGCCGGCGGCAAGCAGCACGTTGGCGCAGTCGTTGGCGGTGACGATGTTGGATACGCAGTGCACCAGGGGACGACGGCGGCGCAGGGCGTCCAGGGGGGAGAGAATGGACATGGGGGCTCCTTCTTTCAAACGGTCAGAAAACGCTTTTAGTGCTCCAGGGCGGACTGCATGGACTTGAGGGCACCGCTGGACTTCAGGGCCAGCACCAGAGCGCCGGCGATGAGGCTGCCGCCCACGGTGGACACCAGGAACGGCACCACATAGGCGGTGTAGCCGATGGTGCCGGCCACCACGCCCATGAAAGCGATGGCGATGGGATAGGACAAAAGGCCGCCGATGATGCCGGTGCCGAACACCTCCGCGCAGAGGGTGGCGGGGAGACTTGCGGTCTTTTTGTACATGAGGCCGCACAGCAGGGCGCCGCACATGCTGCCGGGGAAGGCCAGGAGACTGCCAAGGCCCAGGAGGTTGCGCAGCAGGCTTGCCACAAAGGCCACGCCAAGGCCGTAGCCCGGACCCAGGAACACGGCGCACAGCACGTTCACCATGTGCTGCACGGGGGCGCACTTGCTGGAAAAGACGGGGAAGGAAAAGGTGCTGCCGGCCACGGCCACGGCGCAGAGCATACCGGCCAGGGCCAGCTTCTTCACATAACTGCGGTTCATAAGATCGATCTCCTTTGATATGTCAGAATCGGCAGGGAGAAAACGGAATGTACACAGCGTTTTCCCCTTGCATGGCAAGGCACAGGCGTACACTCCGCCTGTGGGTGGAAACTTCGGTCGAGGCTTGCTGGCCTCCTCTCACGCCGGAACACGGCTTCCCATCGCTGTGTTTTTGGCCCGGGCACAGGGCGCTCCCCCTCTGCCCGCTCCCGGAAAACCGGGGCGCCGCAGGTTTTCTCCCTTACACATCCTTTCTTCAAAGAAGTGGAAAACGGCAAGGCCACAGGACCTCGCCGTTTTTGCATCGCGATGTCCCTACGGTGGCATTACCCACATCAGGTCAAAGGGTCGGAGCGTTCGCTCCCTCTCAGCCGGTCGGCTCCCCTGTTTTCCGCCGAATATTATTGCATTTTCGCCAAAGATTGTCAAGAGGGCTTGCAAAGGCCGGGAAAGGAGCGTATGATATTTTCATTGAAAAAACGGGGAGTCCGCTGGCGCGGGCTGAGAGGAGGCTGCAAGGTCTCGACCCTAAACCTGATTTGGATCATGCCAACGGAGGGAAATAGTGTGCTTTGCGCCGCAGGCTGCCCAACATCGGGTGTCTGCGGATTTTTTGTTTTTTTGGAGGAGCGAACTATGAAGCTTACACACCAGCAGATGCGGCTCTACGCCGTGACGGACCGGGCCTGGGCGGCCGACGAGGACGCCTTTTTCGCCCAGATCGAAGCGGCCATCGACGGCGGCGCGGGCATCGTGCAGCTGCGGGAAAAGCACGCCTCCCGGGAGGAATTTCTGCGCCTGGCGGAGCGCTTCGTGGCCCTTTGCCGCCGCCGGGGCGTGGTGAGCATCATCAACGACAACGTGGACATCGCCGCCGCCGTGGGCGCCGACGGCGTCCATGTGGGCCAGGAGGATCTGGAGGCGGGCCGGGCCCGGGCGCTGCTGGGGCCGGACAAGATCATCGGCGTCTCCACCCACTCCGTGGCGGAGGCCCGGGCGGCCCAGGCCGCCGGCGCGGACTACCTGGGGGTGGGCGCGGCCTTTGTCACCGGCACCAAGACCGACGCCAAGCCCGTGGGCCACGACGTGATCCGCGCCGTGACGGCGGCGGTGGACATCCCGGTGGTGGCCATCGGCGGCATCGGCCACGACAATATCCTGGAGCTTGATGGCTGCGGCCTTGCGGGCGTGGCGGTGGTATCCGCCCTGTTCGCCCGGAAGGACGTGGCTGCGGCGGCCCGGGAGCTCCGGGGCCTCGCCGAGCGGATCGCCCGGTAAGATACAATTTTTGTCCCAACGCGGCGGAAGCTCTGCTTTCGCCGAAGAAGGAGGAAAATTCCCCGTCCGGTAAGCGGTACGGGGGATTTCCCACGCGCGGTGCATTGGGGGCACCACCTTGCATCGCGGAATAAAACTTCAATGCAGAAAGGAAGCATCCACATGAAAACAGCATTGACGATCGCTGGAAGCGACTCCAGCGGAGGCGCCGGGATCCAGGCGGACATCAAGACCATGACGGCCAACGGCGTATTCGCCATGAGCGCGGTCACGGCCCTCACCGCCCAGAACACCACCGGCGTCACAGACATTCAGGAGGCCACTCCCGCCTTTTTGGCGGCGGAGCTGGACGCCGTGTTCACGGATATTTTCCCCGACGCGGTGAAGATCGGCATGGTCTCCTCGGCGGAGCTGATCCGCGTCATCGCCGAAAAGCTCCGGCACTACGGCGCAAAGCACATCGTGGTGGACCCGGTCATGGTGGCCACCTCCGGCGCCCGGCTTTTGCGGGAGGACGCGGTGGACGCCATGAAGGAGTGCCTGCTGCCTCTGGCGGAGGTCCTCACCCCCAACATCCCGGAGGCGGAGATCCTCTCCGGCATGACCATCCGCACGGCGGAGGACATGACCACCGCCGCCCGGATCATCAGCCAGCAGTACGGCTGCGCCGTTTTGTGCAAGGGCGGCCACCAGCTCAACGACGCCAACGACCTTTTGTGGAAGGACGGCCAGGAGCGGTGGTTCATGGGACGGCGCATCGACAACCCCAACACCCACGGCACCGGCTGCACCCTCTCCAGCGCCATTGCCTCCAACCTGGCCAAGGGCTATGACCTGGCTTCTTCCGTGGAGCGGGCCAAGGCCTACCTCTCCGGCGCCCTGGCGGCTCAGCTGGACCTGGGCCGCGGCTCCGGCCCCATGGACCACATGTTTGACCTGAAGGGAGAATTTGTGCAATGATCTCTTCTGTCATCGCCGCGGTATTTGCCGTGGCGTATCTGCTGGTGACGGTGTGGCTTTGCCGCGGCGTGAAGCTGGATACCCGGGCGCTGTGCCTGGGCGGTGTGGTGTGCGCCCTGACACTGGTGCTGGCCACCATCCGCATCCCCCTGCCCACCGGCTCCAACATCACCTGCGGGTCCTGGATCCCCCTGATGCTGCTGGCCTTGGTGTATGACTATCGCCTGGCTATGCTGACGGGCTGGGTGTGCGGCATCCTGGCCATGATCCTCATCCCCGGCTGGGAGGCGGTCCACTGGGCCCAGATCTTCGTCCAGCAGCTGGTGTGCTTTTCCTGCCTGGGCTACGCCGGCGTGTTCGGCGCGGACAAGCGGTGGAAGGCCGTGTGCGGCATGGCGGTGGCCGTGGCCATCCGCTGCGTGGGCCATGTGCTCAGCGGCGTGATCTTCTATTCCCAGAACGCCTGGGATGGCTGGGGCGCCTGGGGCTACAGCCTGGCGTTCAACTCCTCTCGTCTCATCGAGGGCATTTTGAGCATTGTGATCGTGACGGCCCTGCCGCTGGGCATCATGCGGCGGGCCATGGTGAAAAAAGGAGGTATGGCATGAGCACGGTGGAACGGCTGCTGAAAGCCACGGAGGATATCTGGGCGGGGTATCATGAAAAGCCCTTCGTCCAGGGGCTCCGGGACGGCACGCTGGATGTGGAAAAGTTCCGGCGCTACATCATCCAGGACTACTGGTACCTGATGGACTACACCAAGGTGTTCGCCGTGGGCGTGGCCAAGAGCAAGAGCGTGGAGGTCATGAAGCTCTTCGCCAAGTACATCCAGGCCATCCTGGACGGCGAGGTTCTCCTGCGCGTACAGCTATGAGGTCATCGCCCGCAGGATCGTGGAAGAGCGGCCCGAAGCGCCCGACCATCCTCTGTACGGACGGTGGGTGCGGGGCTATATCACCGACCGCTACACGGGCAACAACGTGATCCTCAAGGACATGCTGGAGCGGCTGACGGCGGACTATACGGAGCCCCAGCTGAAGTATCTGGAGGAGATCTTCACCGCCTGCTCCCGGTACGAGGCCTCCTTCTGGGACATGGCCTGGGAGCAGCGGGACTGAGGCGCCGGACGATCCGCGGCGAAGTGAAAAAGAAGAGGAGGACGGCGCGCCGCGCCGCCCTCTTTTTTGTCCCCGGAGGCAGAAACAGGAAAAATTTCAGAAAAACATCCGGAACAGACCCGTTCCTTTCAGCTTTGTTTTAGCTTTCCCGGTTAAGCTGAGAGCGGATTTTCACAGAGAACCCACAGAAAGGAACGGCAAGAAATGGATGAAAAACTGCTAGAATCCCCCTCTCATACGGATGATCCGGCGCCCAAGGGGCGGCGGTGGAAATGGAGCGGCATCAAGGGAAAGAAGAAGTGGATCGCGCTGGTGCTGGCGGTGGCCGTGGCCGCAGGCGGCTTCGGCTGGAGCCGTCTGCGCACGCCGGAGGTCTCCGCCGCGGAGATCTCCTACATGGAAGAGCAGGTCCAGCGGCGCTCCATCACCAATTCCCTCAGCTCCAGCGGCACGCTGGAACCGGCCAACTCCTACACGGTGAACACCCTGGTATCGGCAGAGGTGCTCTCGGACACGTTTGAAGAAGGAGATCTGGTGGAGGAGGGACAGCTCCTCTACACCCTGGACGCCTCCGACGCCTCCAGCAGCCAGACCCAGGCGAAAAACAGCTATTCCCAGGCAAAGAGCAGCTATGACCAGGCCGTGTCGGCCAAATATCCCCAGGCGGACCTGAGCGGCACGGTCAGCGAGGTATACGTGCGCAACGGGGACAACGTCTCCGCGGGCACGGAGATCTTGAAGATCGTGGGCGACAACAATCTCTACATCGATTTCCTCTTCGCCTACGCCGACAGCGGCGACTTCTATGAGGGCCAGACGGCCACCATCTTCATCGACGGCCTGGCCGGCACCCTCACCGGCACGGTCACGGCCGTGTCCCAGGGAGAGATGGTCTCGGATAACGGCATGATGCTCACCACCGTCCGGGTCAAGGCGGCCAACCCCGGTCTGGTCACGTCCAGCTACACGGCCAGCGCCTCCATCGGCAACTATGTCAGCTACGGCGAGTCCCCCATCCAGATCAGCGAGAGCAGCGTCATCACCGCCGAGGCCTCCGGCAAGATCGGCGGATTGAACTTCCTGGCAGGCGACTCCATCTCCGCCGGGGACCGCATCTGCACCATCACCGGCGACAGCGTGGACAATCAGATCGAAAACGCCCGCATCAACCTGGAAAACGCCCAGAGCAATGTCCAGACCGCGGCGGATAAGCTGGAGGACTACCAGATCACCGCGCCCATCTCCGGCACGGTGGTCACCAAGACCGCCAAGGCCGGCGACAAGGTGGAAGGCGGCTCCTCGGGCACTTTGTGCATCATCTATGACCTGAGCTATCTGGAGATGACCATGAACATCGACGAGCTGGATATCGGCTCCGTGGCCGTGGGCCAGACGGTGGAGATCACCGCCGACGCCGTGGAGGGCAAGACCTACACCGGCACGGTGACCCGGGTGTCCGTGGCGGGCACCACCGCCGGCGGCATCACCACCTACCCCGTCACCGTCCGCATCGATGAGACGGATGGGCTGCTGCCGGGCATGAACGTGGATGCCCAGATCGTGCTGGACCAGGCGGAGGATGTGCTGGCCATCCCGTCCGGCGCCGTGAACCGGGGCGACACGGTGCTCATCACCGCCGACTCCCCCAGCGCCGCGAACGCCCTGGACCAGGAGGCTCCCGAGGGCTATGTGTACGTGTCCGTGGAGACGGGCGTCAGCGATGACAGCTACATCGAGATCCTCTCCGGCTTGCAGGAGGGCGACACCGTGGCCTATATCCCCACCTCCTCCGGCGGCGGTATGGCCATGATGATGGGCGCCATGCCCATGGGCGGCGGAGGCGGCACCGTCATGGTCAGCGGCGGCCCCGGCGGCGGAGGGCCCAGAGGATGAGCGCACTGATCGAATTCCGGGACGTATGCAAGTTCTATCAGATGGGTGAGAGCACCGTCCGGGCAGCGGACCACATCTCCTTTTCCATCCAGAAGGGGGAGTTCGTGGCCATCGTGGGCCAGTCCGGCTCCGGCAAGTCCACCTGCATGAACATCATCGGCTGTCTGGATGTGCCCACCTCCGGCACTTACCTGCTGGACGGCCAGGATGTGGGAAAGATGGATAAAAACCAGCTTGCCGCCATCCGCAACAAAATGCTGGGGTTCATTTTCCAGCAGTATAACCTGCTGCCCAAGCTGACGCTGCTGGAAAACGTGGAGGTACCGCTCATGTACGCCGGCATGCCCAAGGCAGAGCGGCGGGAGCGGGCCAAGCTGGCGCTGGAGCTGGTGGGCCTGGGCGACAAGCTGCGCCATAAGCCCGCCCAGCTCTCCGGCGGCCAGCAGCAGCGGGTGTCCATCGCCCGGGCCCTGGCCGGGGACCCGGCGGTCATCCTGGCCGACGAGCCCACCGGCGCCCTGGACTCCCACACGGGCCGGGAGGTCCTCACCATGCTCCAGCAGCTCCACGCGGCGGGCAACACCGTGGTGCTCATCACCCACGACAACTCCATCGCCGTCCAGGCCCAGCGCATCATCCGCCTGGAGGACGGCCATGTGGTCTACGACGGAGACGCCCAGGACCCCCGGGCGGTGGTCACGCCGGGCCTTGCCGGGAAAGGAGGCGTCCGATGAGCTTTTCCGAGACGTTCCTCCTGGCCCTGAAAAATATCCGCTCCAGCAAGATGCGCACGTTTTTGACCATGCTGGGCATCATCATCGGCGTCACCGCCGTCATCGTCATCGTGGGTCTGGGCAGCGGCATGCAGGGCTATATCCGCGACAGCTTTGCCGATATGGGCACCGACTCCCTCAACGTGATGATCATGGGGCGGGGCTCGTCCCGCAGCGTCAGCGAGGAGGATATGTACGCCCTGGTGGACGAGCACAGCGATATGCTCAAGGCCATCTCCCCCACGGTGACCATGATGAGCAGCGTGAAGATCGGCAGCGACACCCTTACCTCCACCTCCGCCACCGGCGTCAGCGAGGAGTATTTTTCCATGAAGGGCTATACGGTGGATCAGGGCCGTGGGCTCCAGTACACGGATATGAAAAGCCGCAAAAAGGTCTGCGTGGTGGGCGAGTACCTGAATCAGGCGTACTTCGGCGGCAGCGCCGTGGGCCAGAGCATCAAGATCGGCGGCACCACGTTCACCATCGTGGGCGTGCTGGCCCAGCAGGGCTCGGAGCTGGAGGAGGGCGGCAGCGACGACTGCATCTATCTTCCCTACTCCACCGCCGCCCGGCTGAGCTTCACCGGCACCATCTCCAGCTATGTGATCACCGTGCAGGATACGGACCAGATCACCCAGGCCAAGGCCCTGGTGGAGCAGGAGCTGTACAGCGTCTTTTCAGACGACAGCGCCTACACGGTCACCAGCATGGCCGAGCTGGTGGATGAGATGAACTCCATGGTGAACATGATCATCTACATCCTGGCGGGCATCGCCGCCATCTCTCTGGTGGTGGGCGGCATCGGCATCATGAACATCATGCTGGTGTCCGTCACGGAGCGCACCCGGGAGATCGGCATCCGCAAGGCCCTGGGCGCCCGGGAGAGCGCCATCATGCGCCAGTTCGTCATCGAGGCGGCCACCACCTCCTCCCTGGGCGGCGCCCTGGGCATCATCCTGGGCTACATCCTCTCCGCGGCGGCCACCACCCTCATCGCCGCGGTGCTGCCGGATACGCCCATCGCCGTCACGCCCACGCTGCTGGCGGTGGCAGTGGCCTTCGGCGTGTCCACCGGCATCGGCGTGGTGTTCGGCTACCTGCCCGCCAAAAAGGCGGCGGTGCTCAACCCCATCGACGCGCTGCGCTACGACTGAAACCGCATAAAAAAAGACGTCCCGGATGTCCGGGACGTCTTTTTTACGCCTGCTCCGCCGCGCGGCGCAGCAGGGCGATCTCGGCGGTGTAGCCGGGGATGTCGTTGGGGGTCTCCAGGCAGAAGGGCAGGCCCCGCAGGGCCTCGTGGCGCACCACCCGCACCAGGGCCTCCAGGCCGATGCAGCCCGCGCCGATACAGGCGTGGCGGTCTTTGTGGCTGCCCAGGCCATTCATACTGTCGTTGAGGTGGATGGCACGGAGGCGGTCCAGGCCGATGATCCGATCAAACTCCGTCAGAACGCCGTCCAGGTCGCCGGCGATGTCGTAGCCCGCGTCCCAGACGTGGCAGGTATCCAGGCACACGCCCACCAGGTCCGCATGCTCCACCCGGTCCAAAATCTCCCGCAGCTCCTCAAACCGGCCGCCTACCTCGCTGCCCTTGCCCGCCATGGTCTCCAGCAGCACGGTGGTGGACTGGCCGGGGCGCAAAATGGCATTCAGGCCCTGGGCGATGAGGCCGATGCCCGCCTCGATGCCCTGGCCCACATGGCTGCCGGGGTGGAAATTATAATACTGGCCGGGCAGATGCTCCAGCCGGGCGAGGTCGTCGGCCATGGTGTCCCGGGCGAAGGCCCGGTTTTCCTCCGTGGCGCCGCAGAGGTTCAGGGTGTAGGGGGCGTGGGCCACCAGCGGGGCAAAGCCGTTTTGGCGGAGCAGCTGCTCCAGGGCCTGGATGTCCTCCGTGTCCAGGGCCTTGGCCCGGCTTCCCCGGGGGTTGCGGGTGAAAAACTGAAAGGTGTCCGCTCCCATGTCCAGGGCCTGGCGGCCCATGGCGGCAAAGCCCTTGGACGAGGAGAGGTGACAGCCGATGTGCAGCATGAGGGGTCCTCCTTGTACGTGGTGCGGCGCCCACGGCGCCTGCCCCTTATTGTACCGGATGTTCCCCGTCGGCGCAACTGCCGGATTCCCCCTGGGAAAGATACAGCTCCTCCGCCTGCTGCTGGGCGGCCATCAGGTCGGCGCGCAGCCGTGCCAGTGCTTCCTCCGTTTCGCTCAGTGCGTTGAACAGCAACACATATCCCTTAAAAAGTTCCTGCATACTGTGGTCATCCTTTCTGTGTTGTCACAAGATGTTGGATTTGACAGGACTATCATACACAAAGGACCGGCGGAATTTTGCCGGAATCTGTCGAGGCGGTCGGGAAATTGCCGCATGGGGGCGCAGAGGCGGAGAACGGGACGGAACAGGCGGATTTTCCGCCGTTTTGGTCGCTTTTTCGGGCACTTTGGTAAATTTTAAAAAACTGTGAAGAATGGCAAAATTTTGGTGCGCGGGGTTGAAACCTCCGCTGCCCGGGTGCTATACTGACCGGGCGGAGCGGCGTTGCCGCCCACATGAATTGACTGAAAAGGAGGAAAGGTAAGTGGATACCGGCAGTCGAAGTTTCAAAACAGCCAGCGACGTTCCCTTACGGCGTCCCCTTGCCTTGTTCCGGGCAGTCTGAGGAGCCGTAGATCCATGGGAGTGTTGCCGCACAGGCCCGTCCCCGTCCAGGGGGTGGTGTCGGTGCGGCTTTGTGCGTCTGCTTTGAAGCTTCCCAATGAAAAAAGGGAGGTTAAAAGCCATGGAGAAGAAGATTTGGGCCCTGTGCCGCCAGCTGCTGGAGGAGAAGAAATTCCGGGAGCTGCGGGAGCTTTTGTGCGAAGAAAATGAAGTGGATCTGGCGGAGCTTTTGGAGACGCTGCCTGTGGAGCAGGCGGTGCTGGCGTTCCGGGCTCTGCCCAAGGAGCTGGCGGCGGAGGTGTTCTCCCTGCTGCCGCCGGAGTTTTGCCGCTCCATCGTGGAGGCGGCCAGTGACCGCGAGCTGGGCGAGATCGTGGAGGAGCTGTTCGTGGACGACGCGGTGGACATTCTGGAGGAGCTGCCCGCCGGCGTCGCAAGCCGCATGCTCCGCCAGGCCACGCCCGAGACCCGCAAGCTTTTGAACCAGTTCCTGCGCTACCCGGACGGCAGCGTGGGCAGCATCATGACCGCCGAGCTGGTGAAGCTCAAGCGGACGGACACCGCCGCCGGCGCCATTGCCCGCATCCGCCGCGTGGGCGAGGACTGCGAGTCCATCTACACCTGCTATGTGACCGACGAGCACCGGATGCTCCAGGGCGTGGTGACGCTGCGCCAGCTCCTCATGGCGGCGGATGAGGCCACGGTGGAGTCCCTCATGGAGACGGACGTGATCGCCGCCCGTACCACCGACGACCAGGAGCAGGCGGTGGAGACCATGATGCGCTATGACTTCCTGGCCCTGCCCGTGACGGACGCCGAGGGGCGTCTGGTGGGCGTGGTCACGGTGGACGACGTGATGGACGTCATGGAAGAGGAGGCCACCGAGGACTTCGAGAAGATGGCCGCCATGGCCCCATCGGAAAAGCCCTATCTCAAGACCGGGGTCTTCACCCTGGCCCGCCACCGCATTTTGTGGCTCTTGGTGCTGATGATCTCCGGCATGATTACCGGCGGCATCCTGGGCCGGTATGAGGAGGCATTCGCCGCCCTTCCCCTGCTGGTGACGTTCATCCCCATGCTGACGGACACCGGCGGAAACGCCGGCAGCCAGTCCAGCACGCTGGTCATCCGCGGCATGGCCGTGGGCGATATCCAGCTGCGGGACTTCCCCCGGGTCTTGTGGAAGGAGCTGCGGGTGAGCGTGCTGGTGGGCGCGGTCCTTGCGGCGGTGAATTTCGTGCGGCTGGTGATCCAGTACCCCGGCAGCCAGCTCATCTGCCTGACGGTGACGCTGGCCCTGTTTGCCACCGTGGTCATCGCCAAAACCGTGGGCGGCGTGCTGCCCATGGCGGCCCGTTTTCTCCGCGCGGACCCCGCCATCATGGCCGCGCCTCTCATCACCACCATCGTGGACGCCCTGTCCCTCATGATCTATTTTGCCATCGCCAAGCAGCTGCTGCCCATTTGAGTTTTTCTGGGAAAAACAAAAATTCCCCGTTGACAAACGAAAAAAGCTGTGGTAACATCACACTCAACAAAACGCAAGGACGCAGAGTAGTAAGCGGGAAGGCCCATGCAGAGAAGTGTCGGTTGGTGCGAGACACGATGGCTGCCGAACCGCCGAACTGGCTGCAGAGCGGCCGGGCCGAAGGTAAGTAGGCGCGGACGGGCGCACCCGTTACAGTGCAGGGATATGATGGTATCCCGCAGAGTGATCCTCGTTTCGAGGATAAAGAAGAGTGGTACCGCGGAAGCGTTTTTGAACCTTTCGTCTCTTCTGCCCTGACAGGCAGGAGCGACGAAAGGTTTTTTTGTTGGCTCCCTGCCCCATCAAACCAGTTTTGGGAGGAACCGAACATGAAAGAAAAACGCATCGCAAAGACCCCCTTCGTCATCGCCTTCTCCGTGGGCTCCGTGCTGTTTTCCGCCCACGCCGGCGGCGGCTTCGCCACCGGCAACCAGGCCAACACCTACTATGTGGGCCTTGGCTGGGCGGGTATCGTCTCCGCCGTGATCGCCATGCTGCTTTTGACGCTGACCATGCGCCAGGCCATGGTGATGTACAACTCCCGGGGACTGACCAGCTACAAGCAGCTGTTCGAGACCCTCTACCACCCCTTTGACAAGATCGAGTGGCTCTTTGAGGTGTTTTTCTACATCATGGTGCTCATGGCGGTGGCCGCGGCCATCTCCGGTGCCGCCTCCGCCCTCCAGGGCTACTTCGGCATGAACTACTACCTGGGCATCGCCGCCGTGGGCGCGCTGGTGCTGGTGCTCACCATCTTCGGCGCGGGCATCGTCCGGGCGGCCTCCACTTACATGGGCATCGCCATTTTGATCACCGCCATCACCATCTACACCGTGGGCATCTTCAAAAGTGACAGCGCCATCACCACCGTGCTGGCGGCGGACTTCACCCAGCGCGGCTTTGCCGGCATCCCCCAGGCCATCGTCAACGCGTTCACCTACGCCGGCTTCCAGTGCGTGACCCTGCCCACCATGATCGCCTGCGGCACCCCGCTGAAAAACCGCGCCGGCTGCGGCAAGGCCATGTGGATCTCCTTCGCCATGAACACCGTGGCACTGGTCCTCTCCATCTTCATGCTCCTTTCCTGGCAGGGCGTCTACACCGCCGCGGAGGGCGGCACCACCATCCCCACCCTCACCGCCTGCAACGCCATGAGCATCGGCTGGCTCACCACCGTGTACGGCATCTGCCTGCTCCTGTGCCTCATCTCCACCGGCGTGACCACTATCTTCGGCTTCGTGGCCCGGTTTGAAAAGCTCCCCATGTTCCGCGCCATCCCCTCTGCCCCCGTCCGCAGCGCCATCGTCTCCGCGTTCATCATCGTGGTTTCCATGACCATCTCTCTGGCGGGTCTTTCCAACATCATCAAGTACGGCTACGGCTACTGCGGCTATCTCGGCATCGCCGTGGTGGTGATCCCCTTCCTGACGGTGGGCGTGTATAAAAACCGCGCTTACATCCGCGCCCACGGGGAAGCCTTCCCTGAGCGCAAGGAGGAGAACGCCCCCGCTGCCAAGCCCGTTGCCACCACCCGCCCCGCCGCCCAGTGCGACTGAGCACCCGTCAAAAAAGGAGTATTACCATCATGGAAAAGACACTGTTTCCCGGATATACCATCGGCCCGGACGCCTATGACGACATTGCCGCCGTCTGCCCCGCTTACGGAAAGACCGCCGCCGTCATCGGCGGCAAGCGGGCCCTGGCGGCAGCCGGAGACGCCATCATCCGCGCGGCGAAAGATGCCGGCATCGAGGTCATCGGCCCCATCTGGTACGGCGGCGAGGCCTCCCGGGAGAATATGGAGATGCTGCGGCCCCAGATCGAGGCGGCCGACATGATCTTCGCCGTTGGCGGCGGCAAGGCCATCGATACCTGCAAGGTGCTCTCTCAGGAGACCCACCGCCCCTTCTTCACCTTCCCCACCATCGCCTCCACCTGCGCCTCCTGCACCAGCCTGGGCATCGTGTATCACCCGGACGGGAGCCTGCGGGAGTACTCCTTTTCCAAGATCCCGCCCAACCACATCTTCATCAACACCCAGGTCATCGCCGACGCGCCGGACATCTACCTCTGGGCCGGCATGGGCGACACCATGGCCAAGCACTATGAGTGCACCATTTCCTCCCGGGGCCATGTGCCCGCCCACTCCGACGCCATGGGCATCGCCCTGAGCTCCATGTGCGCCGTGCCCATCCTCCGCTGGGGCCGCCAGGCACTGGAAGACTGCCGGGCCCACACCGTTACCCGGGAACTGACCGAGGTGATCCTGGGCATCATCATCTCCACGGGCTTGGTGTCCAACTTCGTCCAGGTGGACTACACCACGGGCCTTGCCCACGCGGTGTACAACGGCTTTACGGTGCTGCCCTCCACGGAGGCGAACCATCACCTCCACGGCGAAGTGGTGGCCTACGGCATCCTGGTGATGCTGACGGTGGACGGACAGACGGAAGAGCGGGATAAGCTCTACGACTTCAGCCGCTCCATCGGCCTGCCCACCTGCCTTGCCGACGTGCACGCCACGCCGGAGGACCTGGCGGCGGTCACTGCCAAGGCCCTGGCCGGTATCGACGTGCGGGTGTTCCCCTACACCGTCACGGCGGAGATGATCGTAAAGGGCATCATGGACCTGGAGGAATATCACAAGGCCCGCAGCGCACAGTAAAAAAGGAAAACATCCCCGGAGCAAGAGCTCCGGGGATGCTTTTTATTATTGTTCTTCCCGCACGAACATGACCACAAAGGCCGCCGTCAGCAGCGCGCAGGAGATCCAGATGGTGCCAAGGCCCAGATGGGGCAGCAGCGCGCCGCCCAGTCCCGCGCCGATACCGAACAGGGCGATGACGCCGAAGTACCGCCCGGCCTTTTTCCGGGCCTGGGGAGCGCCGAAGCTCCACCAGGCGCACAGGGACTCCGTGCCGCTGCGCAGGTTCCCGATGCACATGGTGCTGGCAAAGGCGTAGCCGTCCACCTTGCGGAAGGCCTGCACCTGCATGGCGCAGGCAAAGGACACCACGGAATTTGCCAAAAGGTTCCAGGACTGGGGAAAGAAGCCCACCGCCGCCAGCAGGACGATCTCCCCCAGCAGCACCAGCTGCCGCCAGTGGAACCGCTCCATTTTTTTATAGCGCAGGTGCAGCAGCTCCGCCGCCAGCACCCCCAGGAAAAAGGCGGTGAGGGGCACCAGATACCGCATGGCCTGGGCCCAGGCGCCCTCAAAGAGCCGCACGCTCATGAGCACGATGTTGCCGGTCTGGGCGTTGGCGAACACCTCGCCCCGGGCAAGATACGTATAGGCGTCCTGCAAACCGCCGGACAGGGACAAAAGGCTGGCAGTCAGAAAAGACTCCGACATCTGTCCGTGGTGTTTTCTCGAGGATAGGAAGCTTCTTTGCTCCATGGTCCCGCCTCCTGTGTACAAAAAATCCATGTCAGTATACCCCCATTCCCGCCCGGGGGCAAGGGGGCGGGAGAAAAAATCCCGCCGGGCCTGGGCCCCTCGTTCCCTGCTGCCGTTGACAGGGTCGCAGGGATTTGATAAGGTGGAGCAAAGGAGGCGGCAGTTATGAAGCTCAGACCATGCGCCTGTATCGATACCTTATATAAAGAGCTCCCCTTTTTGGAGCGGATCGCCGCCGCGGGGCGGGACGGCTTTGCGGCGGTGGAGTTCTGGCATTGGCAGGACCGGGACATGGCGGCGGTGCGCCGAGCGGCGGAGGCCGCAGGGGTCCAGGTGGCCGGGTTCAACGGCGACGGGCCGTTTTCCCTCATCGATCCGGAGCAGCGGGAGGCGTACCTTGCCTATCTTGCCCGCTCCATGGACGCGGCGAAGGCCGTCGGGGCGGCCTCCCTCACCATCCACTCCAATGCCCTGGGCGAGGGCGGCGTGGTGACGGACCGGGGCGAGGGCCTTTCGGACACGGTGCGCCTTTGCGCCATGTACGAGGGGCTGAAAGCCTGCGCGGCCATGGCGGAGGACCGGGGGATCATGCTGCATCTGGAGGCCCTGAACCCCATCACCGACCACCCGGGCAACTTTCTGGTGACCACGGCCATGGCTGCGGAGCTGACGGCCTTGGTGGGCTCTCCCCGGCTGAAGATTTTGTACGACATCTACCACATGCAGCTGAGCGAGGGCAATCTCATGGGCAACATCCGCGCCTGGCACGGCCAGATGGGCCACGTCCACGCGGCGGACGCACCGGGCCGCCACGAGCCCGGCACCGGGGAGATCGCCTTCGGCGCCGTGCTGCGGTGCCTGGCGGAAGTCGGCTACGACGGCCTGGTGGGCTTTGAGCTGTTCCCGGAGCGCACCACGGCGGAGGCGGTGGCGGCCATCATGGCCCTTTGAAGAATTGGTACGAGAACGAGCCGGTGATCGCAGATCACCGGCTCGTTCTTTTTGCGTTTGGGGGCACTCAGTCCTGTTTTACCAGCTCCAGGGCCTGCTTGCCGGACATGTGGTCCACGGTCAGCTCCAGGATGCACAGCCGGTCCCAGGCCCGGTCGATGACCCGGTCCCGCCCGGCGGGGCTGTCCTCCGGGGCGTACTTCACCGAGAGTGTCTCGATGGCCCGGCGGATCTCATCGTCGCCCTCCAGGATGCGGACCGTGCCGAAGGCGATGACGCTTCGATAATAGGAGGTGTACTCCTCCGGCACCACCTGGTCCTGGCCGATGACGCAGAAGGACGCCTTGGGGCTATGACGGACGGCGTCGATCTTGTGGCCGGCCCTGGCACAGTGGAAATAGAATCTGCCGCCGGTGTACACATAGCTCAGGGGCACGGCATAGGGGTAGCCGCCCTCTCCCTGGAGGGCCAGCACGCCGGACGTGCCGCCCAGCAGGATAGACTCCATCTCCTCGGGGGACAATGCCTGTTTGCTTCTGCGCATCTTTGGAAACATGGGAACTCCTCCTTGCTGTATCTATGCCGGAAAACCGGCTGGCGTCGGATGGATTTAGGCCGCTCAGGGCATGTGGTACAGCTCCCGCAGGGCGGGCTCCACGGCGAAAAAGGCCTCCAGCAGCTTGGGATTGAAGGCGCCGCACTCCCCGTCGCGGATCATCCGCAGGGCCTCCTCGCAGGAGAAGGCGTCCTTGTAGACCCGCTTGCTGGTCAGGGCGTCGTATACGTCCGCCAGGGACACCACCTGGGACCAGATGGAGATCTCGTCGCCCTTGAGGCCGTCGGGATAGCCCCGGCCGTCCCAGCGCTCGTGGTGGTGGCGGGCGATGTCGCAGGCGTAGAGATAGGCGCCGCTCTCCTGCATCTGGGGGATCTTCTCCAGCAGGGCCGCGCCCTGGACCGTGTGGGTCTTCATGATCTCAAATTCTTCTTTGGTGAGCTTCCCGGGCTTGCCCAAGATGGCGTCGGGGATGGCGATCTTGCCCACGTCGTGCATGATGGCGGCCAGGGCGATGTTGTCCACGTCCTTCTGGGAAAGCCCCAGTCCCAGCTCCGTGTGGGTGAGCAGATAGCGGGTGATATCGTGGATACGGCGCACGTGCTGGCCGGACTCGCCGTTGCGGAACTCGATGGCGGCGGACAGCGCCTCCACCATGCCCTGGTTGAGCCGGACGATCTGGGCGGCCCGCTCCAAGAGCTCTGCCTGCTGGCGGTCCACCACGCCGCTGAGCCGGGCACGGGCCTGGTACAGCTCCACCACGGACTGCACCCGCCGCAGCACCATATAGGGGATCACAGGCTTGCCGATCACGTCCATGACGCCCAGCTCGTAGGCCTCCTTCATCACGCTGCCGCTGGCCTCCGCCGTGATGAGGAACACGGGCACGTGCTCCGTCAGATCGCAGTCCTTCAGGGAGCGCAGCACTTCGATGCCGTCCATCTCCGGCATCATCACATCCAGCAAGATGGCGCACAGCCGCTCCGGGCGGGAGAGGATCTTCTCCAGGCCCTGCCGGCCGTTTTCCGCCTCCTCGATGGTGTAGTAGGGGGAGAAAATATTTTCCAGAATGCCCCGGTTGATGGCGTCGTCGTCGACGATCAGCAGCGTATGGGCGGACAGCACGGAGGTGTGCTGAAACTCTTCGTTGGTCATGGGAGACTCCTTTGCCTGACAGATAAAAAACGGAAGGTGGATTTCAACATTCCCTATTATAGAGCAATTCTGCGCACTTTTCAACGTCATTTCCCCGGATATGGAAGCTCCCGCAACCAGTCTATACGCCCTGGTACGGGGGCGGTGCCTGTCCGGAAAAAAGTGAAAACTTTTCCCCTGTTTCATCCGTCATATGGATAAGAGCCCGAATTGCCGGGCCAAATACCCAGGAGGTTTTACCGCATGAAAAAACGGATATGGATCCTGACGCTGGCCTGGCCCTTATGATGACCGGCTGCGGCCAGAAGCCCAGCGCCCCGTCGGAGGAGACGCCCCGGCAGGGACAGGAGGAGCCTGTACAGGAGGAGGGTCAGCAGACCCCGGCAGACCAGGCGGTCTATGAGGATGCTCAGATTTCCGACCAGATCCACTACCCCCAGCTGACCCAGTTCCAGGGAGAGCTGCTGCTGGATTATGTCAATCAGTCCCTGCCCGCCCGGCCAAGGAGCTGGAGGGCACGGAGGCGTCTTTGGAGTATACGGTGACCCGCTTCGACGAGACTTGGGTCAGCGTGCTGTACACCAAGACGGAGACGGCGGCGGACGGGACGGAAACGAAGTCCTGGATCGCCGTGAACCTGGACGGCGCCACTGCCACGGAGGTGACCATGGACAACGCTTTTGCCGATCCGGACGCCGTGCTGGCGCTGCTGGAGACGGCGCCGGAGGGCGCCCAGGTATCCTTCTATCTGGACACGGACGGCGCGGTGTTTTTCTTCCGGCCGGAGGGTCAGGCAGACTATGTGACCCAGACGGTGTCCTATGAGGACCTGGATGTCCTTTGGAACCAGGAGATCGGCCAGCGTCCTGCCAGCTAAGACGTGATAAAAACCGCCGCCGGGCATTGCCCGGCGGCGGTTTTTCCCATTTTCCCCGGAAAACTTGATCCCGGGGGCGTTTTCTCCCGAAGCGGCTCAGGCCTCCTGATACAGCTCCAGAATAGCGCCGTCCTTCCACACGAAGGCCAGCCGGTCGCCCTTTTCGTTGGCGGTCATGGGGCCGCAGATGACGCTGTCCGCGTCGGCCACGTACTTTTCCAGGTCGTCCACCTTGTAGGCCACGTGGGGGTTGCGGTGGATCTCCTCCGGGAAGGGGGTGCCCTCCTCGAACTTCAGGTACTCGATCTTGTAGTCGTAGTCGTCCACGTTGCTCACCCAGAACTTGGCCCCCTCGTTGTAGGTCATGTTGGGCTTGCGGTTGGTGACGGGAATGCCGATGTGCATGTATTCAGCGGACATAGAGATTCCTCCTTTATAAAAGTTGGCTCACAGCTCGCCGTGCTTGACGGCCTCGTATACTTCCAGGGCCTGCCGGGGATCGTAGCCCTCGTGGACCACCTTGCCGATGGCCTGGGCCATGCCGGCGGGGCAGTCGGACTGGAAGATGTTGCGGCCCATATCCACGCCGTGGGCGCCCTCGGAGATGGCCCGATAGGCCATGTCCAGCGCCTCCAGCTCCGGCAGCTTCTTGCCGCCGGCAATGACGATGGGCACCGGGCAGGCGGCGGCTACCCGTTCAAAGCCGTCGCAGTAGTAGCTCTTGACGATGTTGGCGCCGTTTTCCGCCAGCACGCGGGTGGCCAGCAGGAAAAACTTCTCCGTGCGCTCCATCTGCTTGCCCACGGCCACCACGCCCAGCGTGGGGATGCCCAGGCGCTCGCCGGCGTTGGCGGTGCGGCTGAGGAGCTCCAGAGAGCGGGACTCGCCGGGGGCGCCGATGAAGGTCTGCACGGCCATGCAGTCGGCGTCCATGCGGGCGGCGCTCTCCACGTCGCAGACGATGCCGCCGCCGTTGGACATCTCGTCAAAGAGAACGGTGGTGTCGTAGGTGACCCGGACGCACTTGGCCACCCGGGCAGCGGGCGGGATGCAGGCGCGGATGACGCCCCGGGTGCCCATGAGCACGTCCACATGGGGAATGAGGGGCGGGATCACCAGGTCGATGCGCTCCAGGCCCGCGGTGGGGCCCATGATGTAGCCGTGGTCAAAGGCCAGCATGACCGTGTTGCCGGACTTGGGATCAAACATGCGCCCCAGGCGGCTCTTCATGCCGAAATCACAGTGGGCCGCGCCCTTGACGTAAAAGCCCTCCTGGGCTGCGGGCACGTCCAGATGGTAATCGTGGGCGGCCTTGTTGCCGATATTGTCTGCCATGGCTTACTCCTTGCTGTATGCGGGGGTGTGGCAGGGGGTGTTCCACAGGCGGATGAACTCGTCGTCCCACTTGGCGATGTTCATCTGGAAGCCGCCGGCCTCCTGCACGGTGAGGATCTCGCCCACCATGCTGGCCACCACTTCAACGCCCTTGGCGCGCAAAAACTCCACGGTATCCTTGAACAGGACCAGCATCTCCATCATGGTGGTGGCGCCGCAGCCGTTGATCATGACGAAGGCCTTGTCGCCGGATTTGAGCTGCAGCTTGTTGCTCAATGCCTCGGCCACGGTGGCCACGGTGTCCTTGGAGGACATCATGGGCACCCGGACGCCGCCGCCCTCGCCGTGCTGGCCCGCGCCGATCTCCATCATGTCGGTCTCGCCCAGGTCGCCGAAGGACATGCCGTTCTGGGGATGGGTGGCGTCGGTGGACTTGACGGTGATGGAGGCCATGTTGTCCGCGTAGCGCTGGGCGATCTCGGCCACCTCGTCCAGGCTCTTGCCCTCCCGGGCGGCAGCCGCGGCGATGTGGTACAGGGCCACCGCGCCGGCCAGGCCCCGCTTGTTGTCCTCGCCGTTGGGATCGTACTGCACTTCCTCCCCGGTGACCACCTGGCGGAAGTTGAGGCCGGCCTTCTGGGCCAGCTTGATGGCCTGCTTGCCGGCCAGCTGGTCGCCGGCGTAGTTGAGGGTCAGCAGCAGCACGCCGTGGCCCTTGTCGGCCAGCTTCATGGCGTCAAAGACCAGCTTGGCGTTGGGGGCGGCGAAGATGTCGCCCACGGCCTGCACGTCCAGCATGCCCTTGCCTACGAAACCGGCCTGGGCAGGCTCGTGGCCGGAGCCGCCGTAGGTCACGATGGTCACGCGGTCGGCATTGGCCAGGTCCTTGCTGATGACCAGGTGGCCGTCCACTTCCACGATGTCGGGATAGGCCAGGCCCAGGCCCACCAGTTCCTCGTCGGTAATGGTCTCAGGAGCGTTGATAAACTTCTTCATTTTCATGTGATGTTACCTCCCGGTATCAAAAATAGATGTGATCAGCCCTGGGCAAGGCCCTGGAAAAACAGGGACATGGAGGTGGCACCGGCGTCGGGGGTGCCGATGGTCTGCTCGCCGTAGCTCTTGGCACGGCCGAATTTGGCGGTGAACTGTCGGGTGGCCTCGGCTCCCTCTGCGGCGGCCCGGGCGGCCAGGGTAAAGAGCTCTGCCTCGTCGCTGCCGGTGTAGGCGGCGATGGCCTGGCTGGCGGGGATGAGGGCGTCCATCATGGTCTTGTCGCCCACCTTGGCACCGGAGATGTCGTCCAGCGCCGCAAAGCCCTGGGCGAACATGGCCTGGAGCCCCGCCACGTCGATGTCCTCCCCCGCAGGGGCGGCCTCCTGCATGCCGTCCAGCCAGGTGTTCCACAGGGGGACGGCGCTGCCGCCGTTGAGGACCATGACCGCCATGGCGGCATCGTCCAGCATGGACTGGATGCCGCCCTCGGCTTCCTCCACCGCCTGGGAGATGGCCCCGGCGATCTTGGTCATGGTGAGCCCGTGGTCGGCGTCGCCGAATTTGGAGTCGATCTGGGTCAGGGTGTCCTCCGCGGCGGTCACGCAGGCACAGGCGTGCTGGAGCCGCGCGGCAAGTTCGGTCTTTTTCACTGCCACATTACCCTCTTTCTTGGCATTCAGATGGCGTCATCCTGCGCCCGGCTCGGCGCAGACTGCCGCACGCAAGTGTTACGTTTGTGCCTTGATTTTAGCGCGGCGGGTAACGGAAGTCAATAAAATTGGGCAGGTTCTCCATAAATGATAAAACAATTCCGAGAAAATTGTGCAATAGATAAAAAACGACTCCTCCCCTTGGCCGGAAGCACAAGAGGAGGAGTTACATATGTAACATTTATGTCAGAAATTATGCCAGCGCGGCCCGCACCAGGTCGGCCCGGGCCACCAGATGGGTAAAGAGGCCGGTTTTCAGCGCCCCCTGCAATGCCCGGACACTGGTATTGGCGGAGCACACGCCGATGATGTTGGGACAGCGGCGCAGCTGCTCCAGGGGGATCTGGATGGCGAAGTCCTGCTCGGACTGGATCACCTTGCCCTGGGGATTGAAGTAGTAGACCAGCAGCCGCCCGCAGGTGTGCTCCTGCTGCAATAGGTCCCCGTAGCGCACCAGAGAGGCAAAGTCGGGACTGGAGGGATAGTTGCCGATGTTCACCAGAGCGGTATCCATCTTGTCCCATTGACTTTGGATCTGACGGTAGATCTCCGAGGAGCACAGCAGCTGCTTTTCCTCCAGACTGTCCGGCAGAGCGGGCAGGTAGATGAAGTGGGGCGCGGCCCTCAGCTGCTGGGCGATGAGACGCACGTTTTCGTTGGACTGGTAATTCCGGGCGGGGATGCTGGCGTTGCCTACCAGGGGGCAGATGTCGGTGACGGTGCTGCCCAGCTGGGGATGGGCCTCCAGCCAGGTGACCAGCTGGCCGATGAGATGGCCCCAGCCGATGCCCAGACGCCGGGACCGCAGCTGCCACAAAAGCTGCACGGCCCCCTGGGAGAGCAGCTGGTTGGTGGCGTCATCGTCCCGGCCGTCCTCCACCAGTACGCCGTCCCGGATGGAGGTGGAATGGCGCAGCTGCTCCACCAGCTGGCCCTGCCGGGCCGCCGGGTCGTGGATGCGGATCTCCACCACGCCGTGCTCCCGGGCCTCCGTCAGCATGCGGCTGATCAAAGGCCGGGATACGCCCAGCTCCTTTGCAATGTCGCTTTGCTTCCAGTCGTCCAGATAGTACCGCCGGGCAACATAAGCCAGCTTTTTCTGTTTTTCTTCACTGATGCCCATGATGCGCCTGCTTTCTTCTCGAGGTGTTACATATGTTACTTATAACACAAAGCAAAGTTCGGCGCAAGAAAAAAGGACGGAGCGCACTTTCTGTGCGCTCCGTCCTTTGATATAGGCTGGAAGCGATTACTGCTCCTGGGCCATCTTGCGGTACTTCTCGTACCGGGCCTTCAGGTTGGCGATCTCCTGCTGATAGAGGGCCTCGGCCTTCTCGGGGAAGTTGTTCTTCAAAGAGGCGAAGCGGTTCTCGCCCATGAGGTAGTCCATCAGCTTGCTGGTGTCCGGCTCGGCGGAGTCCAGCTGGAAGGGGTTCTTGCCCTCGGCGATGCGGCGGGGATCATAGCGGTACAGGTGCCAGTAGCCGCACTCCACGGCCTTCTTCATCTCCGTCTGAGAGCAGCCCATGCCGGCCTTGATGTGCTGTTCCAGGCAGGGGCAGTAGCAGATGACGATGGAGGGGCCGGGAT
>PPYE01661923.1_pt1 | contig 34741 bp, 23 predicted proteins | sample 1559881 | NCBI WGS metagenome assembly PPYE01 (sample SAMN08240022, study PRJNA423297) | Human gut metagenome, whole genome shotgun sequencing project.
TACTAATGACAGTATACAGGGCAATCCAGAGACATGCAAGCAGAGCAGCATAATGCTAAACTATGAGGTCAAAAACAATATGCAGAAGAAAGGATTTCTGAAATGTCTCAAATCTCCAATGCCATTATTGCATTTATCGAGCAAATGTATCAGCTTTTGTGGGGGGATCTTGTCGTTGTCCCTCTTCCAGGCGGAAGTACGTTGGGATTATCCATCCTGGTAATGATCCTGATTCCCTCCGGAATTTATTTCACCTTTAAGACCCGTTTTCTTCCCTTCCGTCTTTTCCCGGAAATGCTCCGGGTAACGGCGGAAAAACGGAATTCGGGACAGACCGGCTCCCTTTCCGGTATTCAGGCCCTGATCGTCTCCACCGCTACCCGGGTAGGCATGGGCAATCTGGTGGGTGTTGTAGCAGCCATCTCCGCCGGCGGCGCAGGCGCCGTATTCTGGATGTGGCTTATTGCCATTTTAGGTTCTTCCACTGCATTTATCGAAGCAGTGCTGGCACAGCTTTACAAGGAAAAGGATCCTTTATACGGCGGATACCGCGGAGGCCCGGCCTACTATCTCCACCACTGCTACAGGAAAAAAGGCAGCACCCAAAAACATGTGCTGCCTGCTGTCCTCTTTGCATTATCCGGCCTGATCTGCTGGTGCGGCGTCAGCCAGGTCATCGGAAATTCTGTTTCCTCCGCCTTTCAGAACGCATTTCACATTCCGCCGATCTGGAGTACCGTATTATTAGTCATCCTTGCGGCTGTAATCGTGCTGCGGAAAAATGCTACCGTAAAGGTACTGGATGTTATCGTTCCTTTCATGGCAGGATTTTATTTTCTGATTACCTTGTATATCATCATCCGGAATGCAGGCCAGCTGCCTGGCGTCTTCCAGAGGATATTCACAGAAGCCTTCGGTCTGCGGCAGGCCGTGGGTGGCGGCATCGGAGCGGTAATCATGAACGGCGCCAAGCGCGGCCTCTTTTCCAATGAAGCCGGATCCGGATCCGCCCCCTGTGCGGCAGCTGCCGCAGATGTCAGTCATCCGGTCAAGGCCGGACTGCTTCAGGCTCTGGGCGTATTTATCGACACATTGGTGATCTGCAGCTGCACCGCCATGATCATGCTTCTCACTCCCCAGGAGCTGGTAAGCGGTCTGGAAGGAATGGATCTTCTGCAGGCCTCCATGAATTACCACATGGGAAGCTTCGGCACCGTTTTTATTGCCGTGATCCTCTGGCTTTTCAGTTTCTCCACCTTTATCGGAATCCTGTTTTATGCCAGACCGAATGTGGCCTACCTGTTCGGAGATAACTGGACCGCCCAGACCCTTTACAAACTTCTGGCTCTGGCAATGCTCTTTATCGGCGGACTGGCCGCCTATACCTTCGTATGGGACCTGAGCGATCTGGGCGTAGGGCTTATGACCATCTTTAATATGACCGCCCTGTTCCCTATGGCCGGCGAGGCAATTCATGCGCTGAAAGACTACGAGAGCCGCAAAAATCCATAGAAAATCCTGTCTTACCAAACTCCGCCTGTGATTTCCTCAAGTTCCTTTCGGGTAATCTCCTGATCCGGCGCAAATTCTCCTGCAGCATAAGCCAGAAGGCTGCCAAGAAGCGCTCTGGTCTCCGGATACTGCAGCTGGAAATGAAGACCCATGGAACTAAACAGGACAGCGCCCTTCCCCAGTCTGAATTCGGCCAGAAGCCCCATATGCTTTAACCTGCTGTGGCAGTCCGGCACAGTGATAATGGGATGAATCCGTTGCGGCAGAACCACAGGTCTGCCATGAGCCGGTACCCACCACTGCCAATTGGAATGGCTCTCCGTTGGAAATCCTGCCAGCGCCGGATGCCCTTCATCAATAACCAATCCCATGCCGCCTTCCTGCTGCGGGAAGTTTTCCACCGACCAGAAATCCGTGGAAAACTGTCCGCCAATGGAATGCGGAAGATGCGCCTTGTCCGGAACCGGTTCCAGAAATATCCGCTTTCCTTTTTCAATCTGCTCAATCATTTCTTCATCCAGATTCTCCATGATTACCACGCCTTTCTCCGTCTCCTGTCCTCCGCTATTTTCCGGATACACCCAGACCGGATACCGGTTTGCATGCTCACCCACACGAATTTCCAGATCAAACCGCTCTGCTTTATTTCCACACGGAAGAGAAAATTCCACCGTCCCCACATCCCTGAGACCGCCTTCCGGATAAACTCCGTTTTCTCCTTCTCCCTGCATAATTCTTTCCCCTGCCTGAAAAAGCGACCAGGTCAGGGCTGCTTTTACCGGATATTTCCCGTAATTGGCAAGCTTTACCTGTGCTTTCAGTATATCTCCTTCGGAATAAGTATATCTGGGAAGGAAAAGCAGCGGAAGAACCGGCGTGAAAAATGCCCGGAAGCGTGACGGCTCTGCAAAAGCAAAGGGCTTCGGCTTTAAGTGGGCGTCCAGCATTCCCACCAGCGCCGTCCCCTGCCCCGTAAAATCCTGAAGTCCTAAAAGAGACAGGCCGCTCATGGCCGGCGTGCGCAGCACGGCCTCCACTTCCTCCCGGTAGCACAAAAGAGCCAGCTCCCCGGAAGCCTCACAGTACCGTTCCCACGAAGAAAGCATCCCCGATTTTTCTGCATTTTCCCGAATCCGTTCCAGGTTCAGTGGAAGGGTCACACCGGTGAAATCTTCGATCTGCCCAAAATCCGGGAGACTCTCATACTGCCCCACCTCAAATCCAAATACCGGCTTTCCCTGACTGGTGATCTTTTCTGCCGCCTCCTGATAATTATGCTGAGCGTCCGGATATTCCCGGTTTAAATGTCCCTCCATCCCCGGACTGGCAGCCCTGAGAATATCCTGATAATAAGCCATGGATGTATAAAAGTCACTTTCCGGATCTGCGCCCCTTTCCCCGTAATGGCAGTTGGATGCATTCGCATAGAGACGGCTGTCATCCATCTGGCGGGCCTCCCTTAAAAGGCGGTCCATGGAAGCATGTCCCGATGGACCTGCATGAAGCTCATTTCCGAAGGTCAGCATTACGAAACTGGGATGGCTGGCATACTGACGGAGGATGGCTTTCAGTTCATGCCGGTAAAAGGCAAAGGAACCTTCTTGTTCAAAAGCATTTTCACAGTTCCAGTGAGAGAGCTCCGGCTGCATCATCATTCCCAGTTCATCCGCCGCTGCGAAAGCCGCCTCCGGCGGACACCAGGAATGAAACCGCATGCAGTTTACCCCGTAGGAATGATAAATCTCCAGAATCTCCTTCCAGGCTTCTTTCTCCATAGGCGGATGACCCGTTTCCGGAAATACACAGCAAAAAGCCGGAGCTTCTTACGCTCCGGCCTCCAGACCACGATTTCCTTTGATTTAATACAGGTTCTTTACCTTAAACTCCCGCTCCAGTTCTCTTCTCTGGTCCTTCTTTGCAATATCCGCCCTCTTATCGTAAAGCTTCTTTCCGCGAGCCAGCCCGATCTCCACTTTTACCAGGCCATTTTTAAAGTATACCTGCAGCGGAACCAGAGTATATCCCTTTTCTGCAATTTTAGATGCCAGCTTAATAATCTCCGTCTTATGCATCAGGAGCTTTCTGGCACGCAGCGGGTCTTTATTAAAAATATTTCCCTTTTCGTAAGGGTTAATATGCATGCCGTAAATCCACACCTCATTATTGTGGTCAATGCGGACAAAGGCCTCCTTGATGCTGCATTTTCCCATGCGGACAGACTTTACTTCCGTTCCAAACAGCTGAATGCCGCATTCATATTTTTCATCAATAAAGTAATCATGAAACGCCTTCTTGTTATTGGCGATCAGTTTCGTGGCATTTTTCAAAATTGAAAACCTCCCCTTTTCCGCCGGTTCCCATGGCAGAAGAGCCTTCTGCTGCCCTGCCGGAGACCGTCTCAGCAATAGTCGATCTGTCTTTTCTAAAATTCCGTCACCGGACGGAAATCAATGGTTTTTAAAAAACGGTCCGTGCTGTCCACCATCACCCGGATCCTCTGCCCCAGCTTATAGGTTTTCCGGGTCATCTCGCCGGTGAGCTGGTATGCATGTTCATCGAAAACGTAATAATCATCGGTCAGCTGGTTGATCCGTACCAGACCTTCTACCGTATTTGGCAGTTCCACATAAAAGCCCCAGCTGGTCACGCCGGAGATTACGCCGTCAAATTCTTCTCCAATAAAGCGGGACATGTACTCGCATTTTTTCATTTTGTCCGTTTCCCGCTCAGCCTCATCGGCGCGCCGTTCCAGGGCTGATGTCTGTACTGCCACCTGAGGAAGGATCCTCTCGTAATGGTCCATCCGCTTTTCCGAAAGACCTGCACGCAGATTTTCCTTGATGATACGGTGGATCTGCAGATCCGGGTAACGCCGGATCGGCGAAGTAAAATGGCAGTAATACTTTGCCGCAAGCCCGAAATGGCCGGTACAGGAAGTGGTGTACTTTGCCTGCTTCATAGAACGCAGGACCAGGCGGCTGATCAGCGCTTCCTCCGGGCTTCCCTCTGCTTTATCCAGAAGTTTCTGGATCTCCTTTGGGTGAACCTCACCCTGCTGGCTCTTTAAAGAATAGCCGAAATTATGGAGAAAAGTGATCAGCTGCTTCATCTTCTCGGAATCCGGATTCTCATGGGTCCGGTAAAGGAACGGAATCTGCTGCCAGTAATAATCCTCCGCCACTGTCTCATTAGCCGTCAGCATAAAATCCTCAATCAGGCGGGTGGCGCAGTTTCTCTCATAGGGCCGGATATCCACGGCCCGCCCCTTTTCATCCAAAATAATCTTGCTTTCAGGAAAATCAAAATTCACTGCCCCTCTGGAACCCCGGCGCTTCCGGATCAGCAGGGAAAGGGCGTGCATCTCTTCAAAAAGCGGCACAAATTCCTGATACTCCTGCCGCTCTTTGGCTTCCGGATCTGTGAGAATCGCATTGACCGCCGTGTAAGTCATTCTCCGGTCCACACGGATCACCGTCTCCGCAATCTGGTGGCCGATTACTGCTCCTTTTTCATCCAGATCCATCAGACAGCTTAAAGCAAGCCGATCTTCACCGGCATTTAAAGAACAGATGCCGTTGGACAGCCGGTGCGGGAGCATAGGGATCACACGATCCACCAGATATACGCTGGTCCCCCGCTTAAAAGCTTCCATATCCAGCGGACTTCCCTCCTGCACATAGTGGGTCACATCGGCAATATGGACTCCCAGATGGAAGATATCTCCTTCTTTCCACAGGGTAACCGCATCATCCAGATCCTTGGCATCCTCCCCATCGATGGTAACGGTAGGAAGGCTGCGCAGATCCAGACGCCCCGGATACGCTTCTTCTGTGGAAACCGCATCAGAAAGATGCTCCGGCATCTGTGCCGCCTGAGCCATGACTTCCTCCGGAAATTCCTCCGGCAGCCCGTAAGCGCGGATAATGGAAAGGATGTCCGTTCCCGGATCATTCACGTGTCCCAGAATCTCAGTAATCTGCCCTTCCGGATTCTTAAAAGCAGTGCCGTAGTCATTGATCTTTGCCACCACTTTATGTCCGGTAACAGCGCCCATATCCTTTCCCTGGGGGATAAAGAGATCTTTTCCGATTTTCGGATTATCCGGGATCACAAAACCAAAGTTTTTACTCTTCTGGTAATAGCCGATAATCTCCCCATTGGCATGCTCCAGGATCTTTACAATGGCCCCCTCAGCCCTCGGCCCTTTCTGCTGATGCTCTACCACCAGACGCACCGTATCACCGTGCATGGCTCCGGCAGTCTTTTCCGCCGGAATAAATACATCCTGATCCATTCCCTCCACAGTCACAAAACCAAAGCCCTTTGGATGGCCGGAAAACGTGCCGGTAACGGAAAAGATCTCCGGCCTTGCGTAGCGCCCTTTCTTGCTGAGGGCAAGACTTCCTTCCGCCACCATAGCTTCCAGAACCTGTTCCAGTTCCTCCCGCTGTTCCCTGGGAATGTTTAACAAAGCGGCGACTTCCTTTGCCTTCATGGGAACGTAGGCCGGGTCCCGAACCAGCGCAGACAGCATGTCCTTCCTGCGTTTTAAGACTTCATCCCGGGACTCTGCCGTTTCACCGCGCTCTTTTAAAATTTTTTCTTCCTCTCTGTCTTGATTTCTATTCTTTTTCATTCTCTCTTCTTTCATTCATAACATTGAAAATCCTGCTGCCGGACAGATACATGACATCTTCTTTTTCTTAATGCAGACAGAAAAACAGCGGCTGGCACCTTCCCCATACTTTGCTCTCCGCCATTGCATCCAGGCAAAATATGGGGACGTGCCAGCCGCATATCCTTCGGCAGCTTTCTCTGCTTGTCTTACTAATTTAAAACATTCAGCACGATGGCCAGCAGCATAAATGCAACTGCGGCAAACTTGGTAAACTTCTCCAGTGCGCCTTCCATCGAACGTCCTTTATTCTTTCCCCAATAGGTGTCCGCCATTCCGGCTACTGCGCCGAGGCCGTTGGACTTTCCCTCCTGCATCAGGATTATTACAGATAAAGCAATGCATACCAGAACGAATATAATCGAAATAACGATCTTTAACGCGGTCATGATTCCCACCTCCTACTCATACTGAGATATCATAACATACTTTACCTGCAAATACAACCGTTTTCTGCTCAGATTCCCTGGATTTCCTCTTCAATCCGCAGAAGCTGGTTGTATTTTGCCGTCCGCTCTCCCCGGCATGGCGCTCCGGTTTTGATGAATTCTGTTCCCATTCCCACTGCCAGATCAGCGATGGCCGCATCCTCCGTTTCACCGGAACGATGAGACATAATAGCGGTATAACCATTGATCCGTGCCAGCTGGATGGCATCCATGGTTTCTGTCAGCGTGCCGATCTGATTAGGCTTAATCAGGATGGCATTGGCACAGTGGCCGGTAATGCCTTTCTGAAGCCGGTTTACATTGGTAACGAAAAGATCATCGCCTACCAGCCGCACCCGGCCGCCGATTTTCTCCGTAATGAGCCGCCATCCTTCCCAGTCTTCCTCGTCCATGGGATCTTCCATGGAATAAATGGGATAAGAGTCCGCCAGCTTCACCCAGTATTCCAGAAGCTGTTCCCTTTCAAAAGTCTTTACCGCCTTGGGAAGAGTGTAGAATCCCGGCCCAAGTTCCGTATTTTTCCACTCGCTGGCCGCCGCATCCAGAGAAATCATAAAGTCGGTCCGCTCCCGGAATCCGGCCAGCTTCACCGCCTCCAGAATCAGCTCAATGGCCGCTTCGCCGCTTCCCAGATCCGGTGCAAATCCGCCCTCATCCCCTACCGCTGTGGACAGCTTCTTTTCCTTTAACAGCCGCTTCAGAGTATGGTACACCTCAGAACACCAGCGCAGGCCCTCCTTAAAAGAGGATGCTCCCATGGGCAGGATCATAAATTCCTGAATATCCACAGAATTATCCGAATGGGCACCGCCGTTTAAAATGTTCATCATTGGCATGGGAAGCTTGTTTCCGTAAATGCCGCCGATGTATTTGTAGAAAGGCATTCCGCAGCCGGCAGCGGCGGCTCTGGCGCAGGCCAGGGACAGCCCCAGAATGGCATTGGCTCCCATTTTCCCTTTGTTGTCCGTTCCGTCTGCCTCGCAAAGGAGCTGATCGATATGCTTCTGATCTCTGGCATCTTCAAACATCAGTGCTTCTGCCAGGATGGTATTGACTCCGTTTACTGCCCGCAGAACGCCTTTTCCCTGATACCGCAGCTCCCCGTCCCGAAGTTCCACAGCCTCAAATTGCCCGGTAGAAGCGCCGGAAGGTACCGCCGCCCGTCCCATTGCTCCGCATTCCAGCGTCACTTCAGCCTCCACCGTAGGATTCCCCCGTGAATCCAGAATTTCCCTTGCATGCACCGCCGCAATCTCAAATCGTTCATCCATAAAAATAAGCCTCCTTGCCATATCAACTTCTATGGTAAGGATGGCTTATTTTTTTCTTTTTATTCTCTGAAATCAATCCTGCCGGACCGGCCCCATTCATTCTGAGATCTGAAACCGCCGTCGGATTCGTTTTCCTGCCTGCTTCATCCTGACAATGGTCTTTTCTCTTGGCTGCCCTCATAAATATCAAACAGCTGGTAGCTCTCCAGGATCTTTCCGCCTCTCTGGGCGATCACATCCTCGATCTGACCTACCATCACGCTCTTGGGCACGACCATGCTGATGTCACGGGTTACGGCCGGATGTTTGGCAATGCCGGTGTATTTCCGGTCAAAGGTGGCGAATTTCTCCACATTGGGCATATCCAGAACCGCCAGATAAACCTTATCGCCAATCTTATAATTATCGGCACAATCCGGATGAAGTTCTCCCAGATAACCTATCGTTACGCCGTCATAAACAATATCTGCCTTTCTTCCCGGATGGAGGTAGGGATGGCCGCACTCCGGATTATAATGAACCTTGCCCCGCATGCCGATCTTGTCAAAGAATTCCTCTACCACACCTTTCATAGAGAAGAAATCTCCGTCTCCGTACATGCCCAGAGTAAACTGCATCCGCTCATCAGGAAGCTCGGTCAGAGGCAGCGCCTTGGGAAGATAAATATTGGCGAGTTCATAAAGCCTTACGTTCTTATTTCTCCGGTTATAATTGGTAGCAAGGGAGGTGAGCATGCCGTTTAACGGGCTGGTCCGCATGATGCTGAAATCCTCTCCTAACGGATTCATGATGGTGATGGCATTCCGCAGGGGAGAATCCTCCGGAATCAGAAGTTTATCAAAGGCTCTGGGACTCTCAAAGGAATAGGTCATTCCCTGGGAAAATCCGCAGAATTCCGCAATCTCACGGGCCACATTCTCCACCCGAAGTTTAAAGGAAATCTTTCCTGTGGTAGCCTCGCCGGAAGGCAGAGTGGTGGGGATCTTGTCATATCCGTAGAATCGTGCCACCTCTTCGGCGATATCTGCCAGGCGCTCCAGATCCTGTCTCCAGGTAGGCGCGATCACCTCTTTGGTCTCTTCATCAAAGCCCAGGTCCAGCATTTTAAAGTATCCCTTCATGGTCTCCTCATCAATGTCGGTTCCCAGAAGATTGTTGATCTTTTCTGCGCTGAATGGAATCCTCTTTTCTTCCTTCTTCACCGGGTAGCAGTCGATCATGCCGCCTACCACTTCACCGGCGCCCAGCTCCTCGATCAGCTGGCAGGCGCGGTTAATGGCCGCCTCTGCATTATTAGGATCCAGTCCCTTCTCAAACTTCCCGGAAGCATCCGTGCGCAGGCCCAGACGCTTTGCAGAAAGGCGGATATTGGTGCCGTCAAAGCAGGCCGCCTCAAATACCATGGTCTTTACGTCATCGGTGATCTTGCTGTTCTCACCGCCCATAATGCCGGCAATGCCCACTTCCTTCTCTCCGTCATTGATCATCAGCACATCATGATCCAAGGACCGCATCTGACCGTCCAGAGTCTGGAACTGGTCGCCGTCCTTGGCACGCTTTACCACAATCTCATGACCGGCCAGAGTGTCATAATCAAAGGCATGCATGGGCTGTCCGTACTCTTCCATCACGTAATTGGTGATATCTACCAGGTTATTGATGGGACGGATGCCGCAGGCTGCCAGACGGCGCTTCATCCATTCCGGCGAAGGAGCCAGCTTGATATTCTTCACCATACGGGCACAGTAGCGGGGGCAGAGATCCTCATCCTCCACACGCACCTTCAGGTAATCGTGGATGTCTTCGCTGTTTCCCGTCTTCTTAACCACCGGCGGGTGGAAAGGCAGACGGAAGGTGGCAGCCGCCTCTCTGGCAATACCGATCACACTGTAGCAGTCCACGCGGTTTGAGGTGATCTCATACTCATGGACCACATCATGGAGACCCAGGATTTCCAGAGCGTCTGCTCCCGGCACACTGTCCTGTGGAAGAATATAAATGCCGCTTTCCGGCGCATCGGGGTACATCTCCCGGCTGGAACCCAGCTCCTCGATGGAGCACATCATGCCGCAGGATTCCACACCGCGCAGTTTTCCCTTCTTGATGCGGATTCCGTCTTCAGGAAGAGGGCCGCCGTCATGGCCGCCGGCCACCTTGCCGCCGTCCAGAACAACAGGAACCTTGTCTCCTTCCTTTACATTCGGTGCACCGGTTACGATCTGGATCGTCTCGTCTCCTACATTGACCTGGCAGACAATCAGCTTATCTGCATCGGGATGGCGTTCAATCTTTACGATCTCGCCTACCACGATCTTCTCCAGGTTCTTGTCCAGGCAGGTATAATTCTCTACTTTCGTTCCGGAAAGGGTCATTGCGTCCGTGTATTCCTGAGCGGTCACATTTAAATCCGGGACGTATGCTTTAATCCACGCAATTGATGTATTCATGATTTTCTCCTCTATTCTATCCTCTAAATCATCCGATCTGCTTGGGGAAAATGGATCTTTCCCCCCTATTCCGCTTCCATTAGAACTGTTTCAGGAAACGGATGTCATTCTCATACAGCAGTCTCATATCATCGATCTCGTATTTCAGCAGAGCAATACGCTCCAATCCTACACCGAAGGCGAAGCCGCTGTATTCCTCTGCATCAATGCCGCACATTTCCAGAACGTGGGGGTGCACCATGCCGCAGCCTAAAATCTCGATCCAGCCGGAACCCTTGCAGAAACGGCAGCCCTTTCCGCCGCACTTAAAGCAGGTTACATCCATCTCGGCGCTGGGCTCCGTAAACGGGAAGTGATGAGGGCGGAATTTTACTTTCGTATTCTCGCCGAACATCTCCCTGGCAAACTCAGCCAAAGTTCCCTTCAGATCCGCGAAAGTAATGTGCTTATCGATAACCAGTCCCTCTACCTGATGGAAAGAAGGAGAATGGGTGGCATCTACTTCATCGGAACGGAACACACGGCCGGGAGAAATCATGCGGATGGGAAGCTTTCCCTGCTCCATGACACGGGCCTGAACCGGAGAAGTCTGGGTCCGAAGCACGATATCTTTCGTAATGTAGAAGGTGTCCTGCTCATCCTTAGCCGGATGGTTTGCCGGAATATTTAACTTTTCAAAATTATACTCGTCATACTCTACTTCCGGTCCTTCGACTACCTCATAGCCCATACCCACGAAAATCTGCTCCACTTCATTAAGAGCAATGGTATTGGGATGGCTGTGTCCCACGCTGTTTTTCTTTGCGGGAAGCGTTACATCAATAACCTCTCGCTTTAACTGCTCCTCTCTGGCCTTCTTTGCCAGTTCTTTCCGGGTATTCTCTAACTTCTCTTCGATAATGGTCCGCACATCGTTTACCATCTGTCCCACCTTGGGGCGGTCTTCCGGAGCCACATCCTTCATGCTCTTTAAAACCTGGGTCAGTTCACCCTTCTTTCCAAGATAGGCAATCCGGATATCATTCAGCTTATCCAGCGCATCGGAAGCGTCAATCTTGTCCAGCGCTTCCTTTTTAATCTTTTCCAACTGGTCTTTCATGTCTTCTCTCCTTTAACATTTTCATGGATTGGGCAAAAGATCCTCTGCCCGGTCATGCATTCCTGCGAAAAAATTCTTCCGGGAACCGGAAAATCTGCCGGAATTTCCTGTTAAATAAAAAATCCCGTCCCTTCCGCAGGCCATGCTGCAAAAGGGACGGGATAACGTTTCCCGCGGTACCACCCTGATTCCCGGGTTCCAGACAAAGTATACAGATAGCATCCGTTTTCCGTTCATCCGGCGTTTCCCAGGCTCTCATTTACGCGTAACGTGCGCATCACGTCGCAGCTTACCGGCCTTAAAACCCTTCAGCCCCGCGGCTCCGATGGGAATTTCGGTATCTGCAGGAACCTGGGAAAGCTTTCAGCCAGCGGCCTTCCCTCTCTGACGGAAAACAAATACCTACTTACATCTTCATCGCCTTTTCAAATCTGAAACATATTGTATACGGGTTTTTAAGAAATGTCAAGAGATTTGCGGACATGCAGAATTATAAGCGCACTTACACCAGCTTCTTATACAGTTCCATCACACTCTCCCGGCTTCCATCCCCATACAAAAAATAATAATCGACCTGGGGAACATTTTCCGCGCAGATATAGGTACCGTACATGGGAATGCCGCAGCAGATCACACTGTGTTCGGCTGCAATGCCGATGCCGTATCCCTGGCTGGAAACCAGAAGGGGCATCCGAAGCTTCTTACCGCCAAAGCTGATATACCGGGCCTTTTGATTCATACGCTCCAACTGGCTGTCTATGGTTCCCCGGGCACAAATTATCTCGTTTTTCTGCCAGCCAAAATGCACCCAGACTGCCTGACCGCCTTTTTCCCGGATCTGTCTGGAATGGGACGGTCTTTCTGCCATAAGCCGCTTTCCGGCCTTATCCAGAAAAAGCAGCGATCCGCTTCTGCGGTCGATCCGGACAGTGAGAAGATCCGTAGATAATTCTGCCAGATCCTTTCCCGCCCTTGCACTCCAGGATACCGGTTCTGCCGGGCCGAAATCCCAGTAGCCGGGAGCAAATCTTCCTTCGGTTCCCAGTTTAAACTGCACCCGTATAATCCCGTCCCAGAGAGGCATCAGCCGAAGCCTTCCTGTGCCGCTGAGCAGATCCAGATATTTCCTTGTTTTTTCAATCCGCACCACCGCCTGATCCAGCCGGCCCGCCGGCTCCGGCCGCAGGATGCGGATATCCGGGATGGACAAAAACGGATGGGGAGAACGGTTTACAGGAGCATCCTCTGCTCCGGCTGCACTGGCCCTTTGCCTTCTCTTTCTTTCCGCCGTTCCGGCTGCATCGGCTGCTCCAATCTCCTTTGCCGCCCTTCCTGCATCCGGCGTACCAGCTGCAGCCGTCTCCTTCTCCTCCTCCAGAGACTCCATCCGCCTTTCAGGCGCAGGCGTTCCGGCCAAAGCCGTCAGATCTCCCAGATGGACCACCGTCAGTTCATGCAGAGCCCGCGTAGCCGCCACATACAAAAGCTTTACATAGGCATCCTCCGAGGGGTAATTTCCCTCCGAAGGATGATAAAGGACCACCGCATCAAATTCCAGGCCTTTTGTGTACTCCACAGGAAGGACCATCACGCCGCTTCCAAACTCCGCCGTTTCCGGATTTCCCTGGGAAACCGGAATCTGTTTTCCCAGCTGCCTGCTTACTTCCCGTGCCTCCTTCTCATCCCGGCAGATAACCGCAATGGTCTCATAGCCTGCCTTCTGCCAGGACCGTATGGTTTTTTCCGTTTTAAGAAGCATGTCCTCCTGATCCAGACACGCGGTCACGGATACCGGGTTTCCATGCCGGTTAATGGGTTCCACCGGATAGACCGCAAAATTCCCATGCCGCAGAATATTCGTAGCAAATTCCGAGATTTCCACCGTATTCCGGTAACTTTTTTTCAAAAGACCGAAGCTGTCGTAATCTCCCTTTAAGATCAGCTTTTTCAGCTCGCTCCAGTCATTTAATCCGCACCCGAAATGGATATTCTGAGACACATCTCCCATGATCGTGTAGGTGCAGCCCCGCAGACAGTACTCCAGTGCTCCGTAGGCCATCATACCGAAATCCTGTGCCTCATCAATGATCACATGGCTGGCCTCCCGGATGCCGTCTGTCTCCTTAATACGTTTGTACAGATAGGCCAGAGCCGCCAGATCATACACATCATACGCTCCTTCTGTGAAGGGAACCGTCTTTCCCTTCTTTGCCTGGTTTCCCAGAAATTCCTGGTAAAGTTCAAAAATGGAACCTTTCCAGGCGTTCTTTCCAAAGTACTGACGGCAGAAACGGCGCAGTTCTTTTTTCTCCTCTGCCGTACAGACCACGTATTTTCCCACCAGTTCATTTTCCAGCTTTCCCATCAGGATCTCATTCAAGGAATTGATCTTACTCTGCATGGAAAGCTGGGAATTCTGCTCCAGATAGCGGCGGATCGCCTCCGCGGTTAAAAGAAGTGTTCCATCATCCAGGCGCACATCCTTTCCAGGAATCGCACACCGCTCGTAATCCCCGCAGAAAGCTTTCAGATCCAGAAACCAGGAAAAACTTCCTTTCCGGGCAATACCCTCCCCCTTATTCTCCGTCTGGCAGATCCGACAGCTTCCCGGATCCCAGTCTTCGTAGAGCAGACGCACAAACAGCTGCTCCATGGTCATCTGTGACACTCCATATACATCCAGATCCGGCAGCACACTGGTAATGTAATTTAAAAGGATCCGGTTGCTTCCAATGATATAAAAATCCTGCGGGCGGAAGTCATCTTCATAATTGTACAGAATATAAGAAATCCGGTGCATCGCCACCGTAGTCTTTCCGGAACCGGCCACCCCCTGAACAATGAGATTTACCCTGAGCGACTTCCGGATAATGGCATTCTGCTCCTTCTGGATGGTAGCAATGATCTCGCCCAGAACCGCCTTTTTGTTTCTGGCCAGATACTTGGTCAGCAGTTCATCATTGGCCACCACATCCGAATCAAAGAAGTCCTTCAGCCGGTCATTTTCAATCTCATAGGTCCGCTTCCGTTTTAATTCAATCTCATAGGTTCCCTCATTCTGCACCGTGTAGCTGCACGGCCCCAGTGCATTTTCATAATAAACCGCAGCTAACGGCGCCCGCCAGTCAATTACTACCGGTTCGGACCCTGCCCTGGAAATTCCTACCCGTCCCACATAATAGGATTCATCTTGGGGGTACTTGGCATCTCGAAAATCAATCCGCCCGAAATACGGCTTCTTTCTGGCTTTTTTACAGCGAACCAGATCCCGCTCGTTCTCAAGCATCTGCGTCTGTGTATTGTGAAACAGCGCCAGAGCCTCTTTATCTTTCGGCCCGTAGGTTTCCATCAGATCATGCAGTTCTTCCCGCAGCTGGCCGCCGCGTCTGCTGATCCGCTCCAGATTTTCCTGGGCAATGCCGATGATCTCTGCAAGCTGCTTTTCCTCATCCTCCCGGCTAAGTCCCGGGACCGGCCGAAATGTCCGATTTTCCTTCATTCTGTATGGAAACTCCTTTATACTCATCCTATCACGCTCCCCCAAACATTCCTTCTGCCTTTCCTCCCCATCTCTTATACGCTTTCTTTTCCTTCACCGTCTCTTCCGCTGCTTCTGTCCGCCGGATTTCCTTTCGGTTATTCATGATCAGCATCTGCAGGCGGTTTTCGATATTGGCAAAGCTTACGTCCGGATCGTAGTCCAAAGGAAGGATCTGGGCATCCGGGTACATCTCTTTCAACCGCTTGGCAATTCCTCTTCCAACCACGTGGTTTGGCAGACAGCCGAAAGGCTGAAGGATCACGAAAGACCGGCATCCCTGTTTTGCATGGTGAAGGATCTCGCCGGGTATCAGCACGCCCTCACCGGCATCAAAGGTGTGATGAATGATAGGGTCGCTGGCCTTTACCAGATCTCCCATCCGGCATGCCGGCGTATATAAAGGATGGGCCTTTGCCACGGCATCTGTCATGTCATGAGCCAGTTCAAAGGCTGTATCTGCCGTACGCAGCCATGCTTTCTGCATAAACGGCTTCTTTAAATGATACTCCTTTACCTGGGAATCCTGGTAAAAATAGGTTTTCCGGATTACGTCCGTCATCCGCGCCTCGATAATCTCAAATCCATTTTTCTCCAGATACTTTTCAATATCGTGGTTGGCTCCCGGATGGAAATTCAAAAGATACTCACCTACGATCAGCACTCTGGGTCTTGGATTTGTACGGTCATATTCCACCTCTTTCATGATCTGGATGGCTTTTTCAAAGCCTTTTCTGGCTCCCGGGATCCCGTGTTTTTCCAGTCCGGAAATCACCTGGTCCATCGCTTTTTCAAAAGCGGCTTCTGTACTTCCGGCTGTTTTTTCGTATGGCCGGATCTTCCGGAGAAGTTCTTCCAGAACATCAATCATGGGAAGAGAAAAGGCAATGCGCAGAGCCGAGACCAGATTCATGCGGAATCCCGGATGCATATGGTGGCAGTCCACATCGTCATTGGTGATAATGGGGACATGGGAATAGCCGGCATCGTCCAGCGCTTTCCTTAAGAGCGCGCTGTAGTGAGTCAGACGGCAGTCCCCGATGTATTTTCCCATACCAATAGCCACATCTTTCCCGTTATACTTTCCGCTCCGCAGAGCGGCAAGAGCCTCTCCGATCACAATCTGCGCCGGGAAACAGATATCGTTGTGAACATACTGTTTTCCCAGACGGATCGCCTCCTCCCGCCCGATAGCCAGAGGTTCCGCCTTAAGTCCCTGGCCGGAAAGAGCCGCCGACATAACGCGGCAGAATGCGTGAGAGGTATTGGGTACCAGCACGATCTTCTCCTTTCGGTCCCCTTTGGTAAATTTAACCGGATAAGGGTCAGAAAGGGCTTTTGCCTGAATATGCTCTCCTCTCTTTCGTCTCATGGATACAGTTTCCACAAAGGAATTCACCCGGATTCTTAACGGTCCCTGAATATCGCTCTCATCCAGCTTAAGGATCAGCGGTGTTTTTCCGGAGATTTCCCGCATAATGCGCACAATCTCATCTGAAAGATACGCATCATGACCGCAGCCGAAGCTTACGATCTGCACGTACTCCAAATTCTCACTTTCCGCAGCCAGCACAGCCCCGGAAAGCATCCTTGCGTGGTAATTGTTCACCACATCCAGACGGCTCATGCTTAAATCTACCTGTCCCGACTCCCGCAGGGAGTCGGCCGTCAGTACCGGGATCCCCATTCGGGTAAAAAGTTCCGGAAGATCATGATTTACCAGGCTGTCATTCTGATATGGGCGGGAGGTCAGCAAAACTGCATATTTTCCCTGCTTCCTTACCGTCTCCCGCACTTCGTCCCCGGCTTTCCAGAGTTCCTCTCGGAATGTCTGCTGGGCCTGATCTCCCGCTGCAATAGCCTGTTTTGTGTGCTCCCTGGAAATATGAAACGTTTCTTCCATGTAGGCAGTCAGCTGTCTCTCCCGGTCCTCCTTCCCGTACCAGTGGAACAGGGGCGCGTCAAATGGGATCTTCCACCGATCCCACGGATTATCCGAATTCCGCACAACGATAGGATATCCTTTTACCACCGCACACATGGACTGACTGGTCTTCTCCTGATTTTCTGATTCCACAGTGGTGATAGAAGGCATAAAGATCCGGTCCACTCCCATCTTTTTCAGACTGCGGATATGCCCATGGACCAGTTTTGCAGGAAAACACACCGTATCCGATGTTACGGCAGAAAGGCCGCTTTCATAAATGCTTCTGGTACTCTCCGGCGAAATTTTTACCTTGTATCCCAGAGACTTCCAGAAAACAGTCCAGAAGGGCATGGTTTCCCAGAAGGACAGCACCCTGGGAATTCCGATCGTCACCTGCTTATCCGCCTCAATCTGCGGATAAGGATAATCCTGGAACAGCAGCCTTTTGCGCACATCAAAAAGATTCGGAACGCTCTCCTTCTCCGCTTTCTTTTCCTGAAGCCTGCGCTTCACCGCTTCATCCTTCGGGTCCCCCAGGATCTCTCCCCGCTCACAGCGGTTATTGGTAATCCAGAAATCCCCGTTGGAAAACCGCACAATCGTTCTGCGGCAGTGGTTTGCACAGAAGGGACAGGGAAGATCCGCCTGCTGCTCATAAGAAAAATACTCCAGGCTGTCAAGTCCCTGGAAAGTCTGCTTTACCTCCTGTTCCTGCATATGTTCTTTCGTAAGAAGGGCAGCGCCTATAGCCCCCATAATCCCCGGATATGGCGCCCGAATAACCGGCCTGCCCGCATACTGCTCCATAGCCCGCAAAACAGCATCGTTTTCAAAGGTGCCGCCCTGGACTACGATCTTATCTCCCAGGCTGTCCAGATTGGAGATGCGAATCACCTTTGTAAATACATTTTCGATGATCGACCGGCAAAGTCCTGCCATGATATCTCCCGGCAGCTTCCCATTCCGCTGCTCCGTGATAATGCTGCTGTTCATAAAAACCGTACAGCGGCTTCCCAGAACCGCCGGATTTTCCGACGCAAAGGCAGCCTCAGCGATCTGATCTACCGGAATATTCAGACTGGCCGCAAAATTCTCCAGGAAAGAGCCGCATCCCGAAGAGCAGGCTTCATTTACCAGAATATTCGTGATAACACCCCGGTCCAGCCAGATGGCCTTCATATCCTGTCCGCCGATATCCAGGATAAATGTGGCGTCTTTTATGTACTTCTCCACTGCCCTGGCATGGGCTACAGTCTCAACCACATGATACTCTGTCTGAAATGCCTTGGAAAACAGAAGTTCTCCGTATCCGGTGGTACCTGCTCCCAGAATCTCAAGCTCTGCTCCCTGATCCCGATACCGGTCCCGAAGAGCCAAAAGCGCATCCCTTGCCACTTTTAGGGGTTCGCCCTGGTTCGGCGCGTAAAAAGAATCCAAAAGTTCCTCATTCTCATCAATCAGCACAAACTTTGTGGTAGTACTTCCTGAGTCGATGCCCAGATACGCACGTACCCTTTCACCCTGCCTGCCAAACTCCGGCCTTTTTTCCGGTCTTTTATGGCGGTTAAAAAATTCTTCTTTCTCCTCCTGCGAAGAAAAGAAAGGGGGTGCCTTGGTCTCCTGCCCTGCACCGGACCGGTCACAATTTTCCAGAGCATCTGCCAGTTCGCCAGCCCGGAAAGTCCGCTTATCATCGGCAAACAGACTCTCCAATGAACAGGCTGCTCCAAGGGCAATGATCGTTTCCGGATTCTCCGGACGGATCACATCTTCCTTTGAAAGCCCCAGACGTTTTGCAAAAACCTCCACCAGCATAGGATGGAACGTCAGCGGCCCGCCCTCAAATGCCACCGGCTTTACGATATCCAGTCCCTGCGCCAGACCGCCGATCGTCTGTTTTGCAATGGCATGAAACGTAGATAACGCCAGATCGGATTTTGCAATTCCCTGATTGATCAGGGGCTGAATGTCCGTCTTCGCATAAACACCGCAGCGTCCAGAAATATCGTAAACGCAGGTTCCTTCCGCCGCATACTGATTAAATTCCTCTACCGGGATCTTAAGGATGGATGCTGCTTCATCAATAAATGCTCCGGTACCTCCGGCACACGACCCGTTCATCCGCATATCGGACACCGTCAGAGGGCCATCTTCACTCTCTTTATGAAAAAATATGATCTTTGCATCCTGACCGCCCAGCTCAATGGCTGTCCTAACCTGGGGATACCTGCGCCGCAGGACAATGGAATTTGCCACCACTTCCTGCACAAACGGAAGTTTCAGTACCTCACTGATAGTCTTTGCACCGGAACCGGTTAATGCGGCCCGTATCCGCGCTCCCGGAAATTTTTCTTCCAGACGCCGGAATGCATCTGCTGCACTCTGAAGCTGATTGGCATTGTGACGCCGGTAATCGGAATATAATATTTTTAAGCTTTCTTTTTCGACTGCAACTGCCTTTGTCGTTGTGGAGCCCACGTCGATGCCCACCAGCAGCTGCCGGCCGCTCCATTTCAGTTCTGTCATCTTCCCTGCTCCTAATCTTAATTTCTCAGACAGCCGGCAGAATGGATTCATCTGCAGACTGTTCCAATCTATGATACCGGATTGTTTTTTTAACTTTTGACCCTGGTATCATCAATCTATTACTGTAGCACATTTTTCGACAAAAGTGTAATAGAAATATAGAAATTCTATCGGATTTCTCACAAAAAAACTGCCATGGAAGCCGAATTCACTCGTCCCCCATGACAGTCGTTTATATATTCATGCCGCTGCCGCCCCAAAGTTATGCCGGCGCAAACTGGCTGTTGTAAAGTTCCGCATAGAACCCGTCCTTTGCAAGAAGATCTTCGTGGGTTCCCTGTTCAATAATATGACCGTCCCGCATTACCAGAATCATATCCGCCTCCCGTATGGTAGAAAGCCGGTGCGCCACAATAAAGCTGGTACGTCCTTCCATCATCTTTGAAAACGCCTTCTGGATCAAGATCTCCGTACGGGTATCTATGGAAGATGTAGCCTCATCCAGGATCAGCATGGGCGGCAGACACAGCATAACTCTTGCAATGCACAGAAGCTGCTTCTGTCCCTGGGAAAGATTCCCTCCGTCCTCAGAGATTTCTGTATCATACCCTTTGGGCATACGCTTGATAAAGCTGTGGGCATGGGCCTCTTTAGCTGCAGCAATAACCTCCTCCAAAGAAGCATTGGGGCGTCCGTAAGCAATATTTTCCCGAATGGTCCCCGACTTCAGCCACGTTTCCTGAAGTACCATGCCGTAGCTTCCCCGAAGGCTTCCTCTGGTAACCTTTCGGATATCGCAGCCGTCCACCCGTATAGCGCCGCTGTTTACATCATAAAACCGCATAAGAAGGTTAATTACTGTAGTCTTTCCGCATCCGGTAGGACCCACAAGGGCGATTCTCTGCCCCGGCTTTACCGAAAGATTCAGATCCTCGATCAGGCTGGTATCCGGCGCGTAAGAGAAATCCACATGCTCCAGAGATACCTGGCCCCGCACATCCTTAAGCACCGCAGCATCCGGATCATCTGCCGGGATCGCCGGCTCATCCATCAGCGCAAACACCCGGGACGCCGAAGCAAGGGCATTCTGCAGCTCCGTCACAACACCGGAAATCTCATTAAAAGGCTTGGTATACTGATTGGCATAATTTAAGAAACTGCTGAGCTGTCCTACTGTAAGGAATCCGCGAATCACACCGTAAGCGCCTGCCGTACCCACTCCGGCATACACCAAACCGTTTACAAACCGGGTAGCCGGATTCGTAATCGAAGAAAAAAAGGTAGCCCTGAGACTGTAGTCAGACATCTTCCGGTTAATAGCCTGAAACTGTTCCTGAGACTTTGCCTCATGGCCAAAAGCCTGCACCACCTTAAGGTTCCCCAGGCTTTCCTCGATGAGAGATGTCATTTCCCCTCTGGCCTCCGACTGTTTCTGGAACATGGTGAAGGTCCGCTTCGCAATAAAACTGGCCACCAGAAAAGATACCGGCGTAATCACCACCACCACCAGAGTGATCAGCGGATTAATGGAAAGCATAAAAAGAAGCGTTCCCAGTATGGTCATCACACCGGTAAACAGCTGGGTAAATCCCAGCAAAAGGCCCTCGGAAAACTGATCAATATCTGCAATGATCCGGCTTACCACATCGCCTGCCGGATGGCGATCCAGATAACTTAAAGGAAGCACTTCCAGATGGTTAAATGCCTTTGTCCGGATATCTTTTACAACTTTATAAGTGATCTGATTGTTAATATGATTCATCAGCCACTGAGCAGCTGCCGTAATCAGTACAATAACAGCGATTTTTAAAAGGATCTGCACCAGCATCTGATAATCTACCTGCCCCGGTCCCAGAATACAGTCCACTGCCTGACCGGTGAGTACCGGCACATACAAAGTAAGGGCCACCGTAATCGTAGCCAGAATGATGGAAAAGATTACGCTTACGCGGTATTTTTTAATGTAGCTCAATACCCTTTTTAAGGTGCGGGCTGAGCCGGCCCGGTCCATTTTCTTTGTGTTTTTACTGGGCATCCCGCTCCACCTCCTCTTTCGTCAGCTGAGACAGACAAATCTCCCGGTACAGCTGACAGCGGTTTAACAAATCTCTGTGTGTTCCGCTGTCTACAATCTGTCCATCATCCAGCACCAGGATCTGGTCGGCATTTTTTACCGAAGCTGCTCTTTGGGATACCAGAAATACCGTAGTGTCTCCGGTATTCTCCCGGATAGCCTTCCGCAGCCTGGCATCCGTAGCATAGTCCAGAGCCGACGCACTGTCATCCAGAATCAGTATCTGGGGTTCTCGCACCAGGGCTCGGGCAATGGTCAGACGCTGCCGCTGCCCGCCTGACAGATTTCTTCCGTTTTGGGCAATGGGAAGCTCCAGTCCCTGACCTTTATCCTCCACAAATTCTCTGGCCTGGGCAATATCCAAAGCCTGGTAAATCTCTTCATCGGTGGCATCCTCCCTGCCCCATAGCATATTTTCCCGCAGCGTTCCCTTAAAAAGCACTGCCTTCTGGGGCACCACGCCGATCTTTTCCCGCAGGCTTGAAAGAGATACATCTTTTACATCCATGCCGTCCACCAGCACCTGGCCGGAAGCCGCATCGTAAAACCTCGGAATCAGATTCACCAGGGTGGATTTTCCGGAACCAGTTCCTCCGATAACACCCACGGTCTCGCCTCTTTTCACAGAAAAAGAAATCTGGGACAGAGACGGCTCCTTGGCCCCTGCATAAAGAAATGACACATTCCGAAACTCCACAACAGCCTCTGTGCCGGCCTCCCGGACACCGGCCATGTCTGTTTTCAGGTCGGCAAGGGATGCGCCGCTGTCCGTTCCGCCCATAGCTGCTCCATGCTCATCCCGGATCCCCGGTTCAATTTCAAATACAGAATCCACCCGGTTCATACAGGCCACAGATTTTGAAATAATAATGATCAGATTTGCCAGTTTGATCAGTTCTACAAGGATCTGGGACATATAATTAACCAGCGCGACTACCTTTCCCTGGGTAAGAAGCCCTGCATCTACCTGAAGAGCTCCCGTCCAGATCACTGCAACTGTAGCAAGGTTTATCATAATATAGGTAACAGGATTCAGCAGGGCTGAAATCTTCCCCACAAACACCTGAAGCCTTACCAGGATACCGTTCTCTTCCTCAAACCGAACAGTTTCACCCTTCTGCCGGTTAAATGCGCGGATTACCCGCACTCCCAGCAGGTTTTCCCTTGTGGCCAGCATAACCCGATCCAGCTGCTTCTGCACTTTTTTATACAGAGGCATGCTGATAAGCATAATTCCAAATACCACCACTGAAAGCAGCGGAATTACTGCCACAAACACCATGGCCGCCTTTACATCCACCGTAAACGCCATAATCATGGCCCCAAACACTACAAAAGGTGAACGAAGAAACAGGCGCAGGACCATATTGATTCCGGTCTGCACCTGATTTACATCACTGGTCATCCGGGTAATCAGCGTGGACGTCCCCACCGCGTCAATATCCGAGTAAGACAGGCGAAAAATATGTGCCAGCAGATCATTTCGCAGATTCGCCGAAGCTTCCACGGAAGCCTTCGCCGCAAAATACTGAGCCGTCAGCGAGCAGGCCAGACCTACAATACCCAATAAAATCAAAAGACCGCCCATCCTGAGGATGTAGCCTGCATCCCCTTTGGGAATTCCCACATCAATCATACTGGCGACTACCAGGGGAACAAACAGTTCAAAGCTTGCCTCCAGCATCTTAAACAGAGGCCCCAGGATGCTCTCCTTCTTGTAATCCGCCAAATACCGCAGAAGTCTTTTCATAATTATTCTCTCTCCGTATCTGTATTTTTGCAGAAAAATGACAGGCAAAAACTGTCACTTTATGTTCATTATAGCATCCGGGCCGGTAACGAACAAGAGAGAATTTGCTATACCTTGTTTTCAAAGTGCTATTGACACAGCCGCTCTCGTAAAAATAAGTCAGTCATCGTGGTTCATCCACCAGTAAAGGCCGCCGATCAGCCCCGGCCCCAGGGCAAATCCACCCCCCAAATTGCATATAACCAAGTTTCTGGCATCTTCTGTCATCTGAAAAAAATTTCCCGCCAGTGCCCCGATCCCGCCTCCGATCAAAAGCCACAGAAAGATATTCATATACAGTGCCTTTCTCACCGGATTCCCCGGTATCCAGGAAAACGCAGTTTTTGAAAGTTTAAACAGCGATTCCATCACAGTTTCTCCACTCCTTTTAAGTTTACATTTCCCTAATATTACCAAGTCCGTTCCATAAAAAACACCGCACCTTGGGAAAGTTTCTGTAATTTTTGTGTAAAACCATTTTCCCTCCGCCGCTCAATAAGTTTTTCCTCTCCTGCTGAACAAGTTGCAGCTCCTCTCCATTTTATGCTATACTCATTTTGAACCTTCATGGAACGCAATAAATTTTTATATTGAAATTTAAAGAAAGGAAGAACATCTGACATGGAGAAAAATGACATTATCATCATACATGGAACAAATTACAAAGAAATGGCTGTGCAGGTACTTGAGAAGGCCGGCCTGGCTGATCTGATCGGCAGCAGGGACAAATCTGTAGCTCTGAAACCGAATCTGGTAGTGGCTGCTCACCCATCCGGCGGCGCTACCACCCACAGCGAGCTTCTGGCCGGCGTTATCGAATATCTTCAGGATCATGATTTCCGCAGAATTTCCATTATGGAAGGCTCCTGGGTAGGCGATAATACCCAATCCGCTTTCTCTGCCGCAGGATACCGGGAAATTTCCCGAAAATACAACGTTCCCCTGATCGATCTGCAGAAGGACAGCTATCACGAATACGATGCCAAAGGAATGAAAATCAACGTCTGTGACAAAGCCAAAGCAGTGGATTTCATGATCAATATGCCGGTTCTGAAAGGCCACTGTCAGACTACCATCACCTGCGCCCTGAAAAATTACAAAGGTATTATTCCCAATGTGGAAAAACGCAAGTTCCACACCATGGGACTCCACAAGCCCATCGCCCATTTAAGCACTGTAGTGCCGGAAAGTTTTATTCTGGTAGACAATATCTGCGGCGATCTGGACTTTGAAGAAGGCGGAAATCCAGTTGCCATGAACCGTGTCCTGGGATTCCTGGATCCGGTCCTCTGTGACAGCTATGTGTGTGACTGCATGGGGTATTCCGTGGATGATGTTCCTTATATTCGCATGGCGGAACACCTGGGTTCAGGAAGTACGGATACTGCCCACGCAAATTTCATATACTTAAATGAAGACCGCCAGGGAAGCAGTAAATTTAAAATGACCCGCCGGGTTCAGAACCTGGCCCGGTATGCACAGCAAAAAGACGCCTGCAGTGCCTGCTACGGTTCCCTGATCTATGCCCTGGATCGCCTTAATGATTCCGGCCGACTTAAGAAAGGGCTTACGCCGGTCTGCATCGGCCAGGGCTTCAAAGGCCAGACCGGTGAAATCGGAGTCGGCCAGTGTACCTGCGGCTTCCAAAAAAGCCTGAAAGGCTGCCCGCCAAAGGCCATTGACATTGTCAATTTCCTTGAAGAAAACTGGACATAAAAGGGAGGTTCTTAACCCCTTATGATTGACTTTCTGCTTCATGCCATCCGCATAAAAGATAAATTTGTGGAAGATGAAATTACCGTGTATGCTGCCCAGGCATCTTTCTTTATTGTCCTGGCCGCATTTCCTTTTATTATGGTGCTTCTGACCACGATCCAGCTGATCCCCAGCATTTCCAAGTCGGACCTTTTATCTCTCCTGGTATCACTTATGCCGGAAATGCTGAAATCCACGGTCATTACCATCGTTGATGATCTGTACACAAAATCGCCGGCCACTATGATTTCCATTACAGCCCTTCTGGCTCTGTGGTCCGCTTCCAAGGGAATGCTGAGCATATGCCGCGGTCTGAACCGGATATACCAGTGCAAAGGCCGAAGAGGATATTTTTCCTCCCGTATAATCTGCACCGGCTATACGCTCCTTTTTATGGCGGCCTGTATCCTGTCCCTGGTTCTTCTGGTCTTCGGCACTGCCCTGCAGAATCTGGTGCTGCGGATTTTTCCATTTCTGGAAAATCTGACCAGGCACATTATCAGCTTCCGCTCTCTGCTGGCTCTTGCTCTGCTGACCGCAATTTTTGCCGGCCTTTACACCTTTATTCCGGATCAGAAGCAGAAAGTACGGTTCCAGCTTCCCGGTGCGATTTTTTCCACCGTCTGCTGGATCGGATTTTCTTATGCTTTCTCTATTTATTTCAACAATTTCAGCAACTACTCTTACATGTACGGAAGTCTTACTGCCATTGTCCTCCTTATGCTCTGGCTGTATTTCTGCATCTGCATTCTCTTTCTGGGTGCTGAAATCAATTACTTTTTTGAAAACATGCCTTACGGTTTTAATAAAAAGCACACTTACAAATCCGGCGGAGCGCACCGCTAAAGAGTCTGCCGGAACCATAAGAAAAAGACAGAGAACTCCATCTCCAAAAAGGATGATGTGTCCCCTGTCTTTTTCTTTGGCACATAACTCCGGAAGAAAAAGCTACCGGATAAAATCTCCATATCCCATAACCTTTAAGCAGTCCCGGATGGCAGCTACACTCCCATCAATTCCCAGGCGCGCCGTATTCAGCATCAGATCGTAATTTTCCGTGCTTTCCCACTCCCGTCCGGTATAGTAACGGTGATATTCCCGCCGTTCCCGGTCAATGCGCTTTATATTTTTCTTTACGTCCCGGCTGTCATAATATCCCAGCTTCTCAATCCGCTCAATCCTGGCATCCAGATCCGCATACAGAAAAACCCGGACCAATCCTTCCGTTCCTTCCAGAATATAATCAGCACACCGGCCAATGATCACACAGTTTTCCGCCTCTGCCAGTTTCCGGATCACCGCCGACTGGAAGCGGAACAGATTATCTGCCGATATCAGATCCGATCCGAAAGAAGGCATTTTATTCTCCGGGGCCAGACTGGACACAATCTTATACAGCAGCTTATTTCCGGGCCGCTCATCTGCCAGATGAAAATAGCTTTCTTTGATGCCGCTTTCATCCGAATTCATCCGGAGAATATTTTTGTCATAAAACCCGAATCCCAGTTCTTTTGCCAGTCTGGCGCCGATCTCTCTTCCACCGCTTCCATACTGCCGGCCTATGGTTATTATCAGACGTTTTTCCTCCATACGTTTCCCCTCTCTTTCCTCGGAACGAATCTCTGCAGTTTCCTGTACATAAATTATACCACATTCTTCCGCACCGTGCCAATAAACCGCAGATACCTTTAAGCACGCACCATTACTGTGGGATAACCGTACTGGCGGAGCTGCTGTTCCATATTTACCGCATTGTCCAGATTCAAGAAAGCTCCTGTCCGTACCTTGTACCATCCGTCTTCATTTACTACAAATGCCGGAAATCCCTGGATTTTCAGCTGTTCTTCCATCCGTGCTGCCATCTGCGGATCCCGAAACGCTCCTGTCTGGATCTGATAATATACAGGCCGTTCCATCTCCTGGAAAGCAACCACTGTCCCTTCTGCGATGGCCCGGGCTATCTTCTCCAGATTCTGGTCAAAAAACGCATTGTCGGCAGGATTATCAATAAATCCAGCCTCCACCAGCACTGCCGGCATTCTGGTACGGTTAAGTACCGCAAGCCCCGGTCTCTCCTGAATCCCCAGATCTGCAAATCCTGCATCCACCAGAGCCTGCTGGATATTTTCAGCCAGCATCTCAGCTTCCCCGCCGCCTTCATAAATCAGCGAAAGGGCTCCCGATCCGCTCCCCGGAACCGGCATGGCATTTCTGTGAATGGAAATAAAGAAATCCGCATCGGAGCGGTTTCCGATTTCCGCCTTCTGACTGGGGCTCTGATATACGTCTGTCGTTCTGGTATATAAAACCTGCACTCCCATATCTTCCAGAATCTCCCCCAGTTCCAGTGCCAGCCGCAGAGTGTCGTCCTTTTCCCGTCTCCCTTCAAACACCGCCCCCGGTTCCTGTCCCCCATGGCCGGCATCTATAATAACGGTACGCATTCCTTCCATTTCTGCACTTCCAAAATAAAGTCTTCTCTAAAGAATATGCGCACCATTCCCTGCGGTTTCCGGAAAATTATACCGTTTCCGGACCTGCATCCACTCCTCTGGGACCTACGTGGGTGGAAAATACGATCCGGGTACTGGTTTTCCCGAATTTCTGCAGCTGTCCGATAAACTGATCCAGTTCCATGGTGCTGGAAAAAGCAACCTTCATGATCATGGAATACTCTCCCGTCACGCAGCTGCACTCCAGTACGTTGGGCATTTCTTCTGCATAGGCATAAAATTTTGCCTTATCTTCCGGCTGAACATTCAAGTTAATATATGCAAGAATATGGTATCCCAGCTTCATGGGATCCACTACGGCGTGATAGCCGGTAATGATCCCTTCCCGCTCCAGCCGGTCGATTCTGGCCGAGACAGCCGGCGATGAAAGAAACGTCTTTTCTGCCATGGTTTTTAAGGATATTCTGGCATTTTCCTGCAAAAGCTTAATAATATGTCGGTCGATAGTATCCATATACTTCACTTCTCCTCCGCTTTCCAGAACGCTTTATAATGAAAAAAAGCGCACGAACCTTACGGAACGAACGCTTTTGCTCATTGAAAAAATATTCAGATTTATTTGGTATAATACCCGTTTTTCGGCCTGTTGTCAACCTTATTTTTTCAGATTCTGAATCCTTCTCACTGCCTCTACCGTATTCTCATACGTGCCGAAACCGGTAAGGCGGAAATAATGCTCACCGCTGGGGCCAAAACCGCTGCCGGGCGTTCCCACCACGTTGGCGTCTTCCAGCAGATGATCAAAGAATTCCCAGGAAGTCATATCTCCGGTGTGAAGCCATACATAAGGGGAGTTTACGCCGCCTGCAACCTGATATCCAGCCTCCTTCAGACCGTCATAGATGGTTCTGGCATTCCGCATGTAATAACTTACCTGCTGTTTTACTTCCTTTCTGCCTTCCTCGGTGTAGACAGCCATGGCAGCCTTCTGCTGGATATAGGGCGCTCCGTTATACTTGGTGCCGTGGCGGCGTGCCCACATATCATGAAGAGATGCCTCACCGCTCTTTAAGTCCTTCGGAATTACAGTAAATGCAAGGCGCACACCGGTAAAGCCTGCATTCTTGGAGAAGGAGCGGAATTCAATGGCACAGGTTCTGGCCCCTTCCAGTTCATAAATGGAGTGGGGGACATCCTCCTCCGTAATGTAGGCTTCATAAGCCGCATCGTACAGAATCACAGCATCATTGGCATTTGCATAATCTACCCACACCTTCAACTGCTCTCTGGTAAGAGTGGTGCCCGTAGGGTTGTTGGGGTTGCACAGGTAAATCAGATCCGGCTTTTCATCGGGAAGCTGCGGAACAAAGTGATTCTCTGCCGTACAGGGAAGGTAAATTACATTGGACCACTTTCCGGCAGCCTCATCATACTCGCCCGTTCTTCCTGCCATCACATTAGAATCCACATATACCGGATAAACGGGATCGCACACAGCGATGCGGGCCGTCTCGTCAAAAAGTTCCTGGATATTGCCGCAATCGCACTTTGCGCCGTCAGAAATGAAAATCTCATCTGCCTGGATGCTGCATCCTCTGTCCTGGTAATCTTTCTTTGCAATCTCTTCCCGCAGGAAGCTGTATCCCAGATCCGGAGCATATCCATGGAAGGTTTCTGCCTGTCCCATCTCATCAACGGCTTCATGAAGCGCCTTGATTACAGAAGGCGCCAGAGGAAGAGTCACATCGCCAATCCCCAGGCGGATGATATCTGCCTCGGGATGCGCCTCATGATAGGCCTTTACTTTCTTTGCAATGGCAGAAAACAGGTAGCTGCCCGGCAGCTTTAAGTAATTTTCATTAATCTTAATCATAATTTCCTCCTTAATTGTCATTATCTTCCGGGAGATCAATTTCTCCCCAAAAAACCTCTTTTGCAGGACCGGTCATATAAATATGTCCTGTATCCCGGTCCCAGGATATGGTAAGGTCCCCTCCTTTTAAAGAAACGGTAACCGTATCATCTGCATATCCCATCAAAACAGCGGCAGCCGCGCAGGCTGTGGCCCCGGTGCCGCAGGCCCAGGTTTCTCCGCTCCCCCGCTCCCAGACACGCATTTTAAGATGCTTCCTGTTCAGGATCTGGACAAATTCCGTATTGGTTCGGCCTGGAAAACGGGAATGATTTTCAAATGCCGGCCCTATCTTCTCCAGATCCAGCGAGTCAATGTCATCCATAAAATACACTGCGTGAGGATTCCCTACAGAAATTCCCACAAAAGAATATTCCTCTCCCGCCACACAGATTTCTTCCGGAAGAGCTGAGGTCTGCTGGGGAATCCCCATATCCACCGTTGCCTCTTCCACATTTCCATTCTCAATCCGAAATGTAAGTGTCTTAATCCCGGAACGAGTCTCCACAGTCAGCGGATTCTTTACCGCAATTCCATGGTCATAAACATATTTTCCTACACAGCGGATTCCGTTTCCGCACATGGCCCCTTCGCTTCCGTCCGCATTGTACATAATCATGCGGCAGTCCGCCTTATCGGAAGGAGCAATCAAAATCAGGCCATCGGAACCAATGCCGGTACGCCTGGCACTTACGATCCTTGCCACGCGGGCCGGATCCGGAACCTTCTCCTCAAAGGCATTTACATATACATAATCATTGCTGATGCCATGCATCTTTGTAAACTTCATCCTGTCACCTTTCTGCCGTAACTGTTCTTCTGTGGTTTTTGCCAGTTACATTTTATTATATATTGATCAAACTCATCACCATCTGCGCTGTCTCCACCAGATTGGTCCCGCTGTTCATGCTGCATTTCTGCAGATAGCGGTGCGCCTCCGTTTCCGTCATGTTGTTGCGCTCCATCAGAAGTGCCTTGGCCCGGTCAATCAGGAGGCGCTCCTCCTGACTCCTTTCTTTTGGCTGAAGCCGCATCTTTTTCTTCCTGCGGATCTGTGAACTGACCATCATTTCCAATGTGCTGATCAGATCATGAACCTTCAGGGGCATGGGCAGACACACAATCCCCTGAGGAGCCGGGGATATTACCCGCCCCGGCGACGCAATCAGCAGCATTTCCATGGAAGCTGGAAGACATTCCCGCAGCTCTTCATACATCATATCCGAAAAGCGATAACCGCAGACCAGTATCCCTCCGTTTAAATCTTCACAGGTACTTAAGATCTGGGAGCCTGTGGTGCAGACGCTGATTACCTGAAAGCCGTTCCGCATCAGGATTCCCTTAATGCTTTTCGCGTCATCCGGCTTCGAAAAACCCACTACTATTTTGGTCAATCCCGTCACCTCCAAGCCCATCGCCGCTTATTTTTGAAAGCGATGTTAATACTTGAAAAGGTACTGGCCGATTTCCCAGTCTGTCACCTGGGCCCGGAATTGATTCCACTCTGCCTTCTTTGCTTCCAGATATTTATTATAAATATGTTCACCTAAAACCCGGCGCACAAAGGGATCTCTCTCAAAAGCATACACGGCCTCTCCCAGCGTGTGAGGAATCTGACCAACACCCATGTCCTTTCTGTCATTCTCTGACAGAGAATAAAGATTCCCGCTGACCGGATCTCCGATCTCTTCAGCCTTTTCGATTCCCTCCAGACCCGCTTCCAGGATTACTGCCAATGTCAGATACGGATTCATGGCAGAATCCGGGCTGCGAAGCTCCACTCTGGTATTGGCTCCTCTTGCATTGGGAATCCGCATCACGCAGCTTCTGGCTGCGGAAGGCGCCCAGGCTTTATAGACAGGCGCATCATAGCCGGGAATCAGGCGTTTGTAGGAATTTACCAGCGGATTTGTCAAAAGAGCCATTCCATCAATATGATTCATGATTCCGGCCATAAATTGGTAAGCCGTGCGGCTCAGACCCAATCCCCTTATATCTCTGGGATCATCAAATACATTCTTTCCATCCTGGTCAAAAAGGGACAGATTTAAATGCATGCCGGAGCCATTTACTCCTTCTTTCGGTTTTGGCATAAAGGTGGCGTGAAGACCGTGACGCTTTGCAATGGATTTTACCGCCATCTTAAAGGTTACGATATTGTCCGCAGTAGCCAGACCCTTATTATAATGAAAATCAATTTCATGCTGTGCCGGAGACATCTCATGATAGGAAGCTTCGATCTCAAATCCCATATCTTCCAGATTCATCACGATATCACGCCGTACATTCTCTGCAAAATCCAGCGGACCCACATCAAAATACCCGGCTTTTTCATGAGTCACTGTAGTAGGAAGTCCTTCATCATCCAGATGGAACAGAAAAAATTCACATTCCGGGCCGGCATAAAACTCATATCCCATATTTCGCGCACGGTTTAATGCCTTCTTCAGCACGTATCGGGGATCGCCCTCGAAGGGGGTTCCGTTAGGGCGGCAGACGTCGCAGATGAGACGCGCCACTTTTCCCTGCTGGGGACGCCACGGAAAGATCTCAAAAGTATCCAGATCCGGGTACAGATACATATCTGATTCATCATCCCGGACAAACCCCTCTATGGCAGAGCCGTCAAACATGCAGCGGCCGTCCAGTGCTTTCCGGAGCTGACTGAAGGTTACTGCAACATTCTTTAACATTCCGAAAATATCCGTAAACTGCAGGCGGATAAACTCCACATCCTCCTCTTCTGCCAAACGCAGAATATCTTCTTTTCCGTATTTGCTCATGTAGTCTCCCTCTTTTTTCATTCTTATCCGGGCATTTCCCGCCGCTATGCAGCAGCAGCAGCCGGCACTGCCCAATACTTTTACAATATAACAGGCCGTTTTTTATTTGTCAATAACGGGAAAATGCCGGGAAGGCCTCTTTTGGCGACCCTCTCCGGCAGTCTTCTTCCTTATGATTCCAAATGCGCCGCCAGACTTTTATGGGATGACTGGAACACCGCCCGCCGGCGCATGGGGGTGCTCTGTTTCAATTAAACCGCGGTATCTTTAAAACGGGGCGGTCTGAAACTACGATGTAAAATATCCCGGACCGTCTTCGATTCCCGCGCTTTCTGCGTCTGTTTCAACCGGCCTGTTGTAGTAAACGGTAGCATTGGTCTCCGATTCCTCGGAAGACTCAGGAAATGATCCGGGACCGCTTCCAGGACGGCTGCTTTCACTTTCCCTTACCGGTGCAGTGGGCACAATGGTCATATTGCCGTTCTGGCTTCCTCCCGTACTTCCCGGCCCTCCCGAACCGGAAGAGGGCTTTGTATTCTCATCATCGGGAACCGTAATCAGTCCCGGATCATTAATCAGTTCATCTTCCGGTACATATTCATCGGACTCCGTCAAAGGATTCTCTCCTTCTGCAGATTCATCAGAAGCGTCTGTGGGCTTTACGATCACATTTCCGTCGGCATCGGTCTCGGTTTCCACTTCAGACTCCGAAGACGTTTCAGACTCACCGGTCTCAGCCTGGCTGGAAGATTCCTCTGTCTCCTCCTCGGTGCTGGCTGCAGCAGACGTCATCCTCTCCATCTCTTCCTGACGGATTTCCTCTCCCTCATCCTCTGCCTGCGCACTGTTATACGCAATATCCTGGCTGATCTGCTCCACATGATTGGAAGGTTTATAATTTTCGGTCCCAAAAAGGAACTGATGCAGTTTTACTACATTCGATGATAACGTAACCGGGACTACACAGTCAAGAGACCCGATGTTCTGGGTCTTTAAATCAAAGGGGAATCCTGTGGTTTCTCCCAGATGGAAATCATTGATACTCTTGCCCAGTTCCAAAAGATCATTCAGCCCGATACTTGTGGATACCTGAGGCAGACAAACGCCGATAACCGTATTGATCACCCGCAGATCAGCATTCTTGGCCTTCTCCAGACACTGGGAAATTACCTTGCGCTGACGCTCCGTCCGCTGAAAATCCGAGTCCATTTTTCGCAGACGGCAGTAAGCCACTGCCTGCACCCCGTCCAGATGCTGATAACCCGGCTTCTTCAGGTGCTGGGAATAAATTCCTGTATTCTCCACCACCGATGTAATATAGCCGTTGATCTGACTGAATTCTTCCTTCGTTACCTCAATATCAACACCGCCCAGATTATTAATGGCGTCTGCCACCGCAGCCCAGTTTACAGCAATATAATCATCCACTGCAATGTCCAGGTTTTCATTCAGCGCCTGGATGGCCTGTTCCGGGCCTCCTCTGGCATATGCTTCATTGATCTTCCGGTAGGGGTTCTTTTCGCCTACCTTAAGATAAGTATCCCGGTAAACGCTGGCCATCTTGATCTCACCAGTTTCCCAGTTCAGGCTGCATATAATAATCACATCAGAATTGGCACCCTTTCCCAGGTTGCCGTCTGTGGAATCCACACCGAAGACAGCCACTTTCCAGAAGCCTTTCTGTACCTGTTCCGTCTCCTTATCCAGGTTTGGATTGGTCATCTCTTCCATCTTGACGCCTACATCCTGGGTCCTGCCCAGCAGGTAGTTCACGTAATACACAGCACCGCATGCTGCTGCCGCAAGAATAAGGATCACTGCCAGCAGGATCGCCTTCCAGGATACCCGGCGCCGACCTCTGGGCGGGCGTTTTCCCCGGCTCTTCATCTGCCTGGCAGCCCTGCTGTTCTTATCAATACTCATGAGAGAATCCTCCGTCCTTTCCTCTCTTCTTTTCCGTATAAATTGTACCTTGCCTTCTCCGAAGTCTCGGCATCCCTCCGGGGGATGCGCATGGTTCGAAATGGTTTTTGTCTCGCTTTCGCTCAACACGAACCGGCGCTGGTATAATGTCTGCTCTGCAGACATTATACCAAGGATATACCCGCTAATTATAACATATTTTTTACAAAAGTATAGCAATTCTATAAAATATGATACAAAATCTCTTCCCGAAAACTTAAAACGCCTTCTGTCATGATCCTGTTGTGCTTCCCGGACCTGAAGCATTTTGTCCTCCCGGACCGTAAGAAGTGCCCGGACCAGTCAGATCCATTCCCGGTCCATACTCCGTCTCTCCTCCGGGTCCCGGCGGAGTCTGCGGCTGAGTCTCAGCTGCTGCAGTGGTAGGCTGGGTCTCAGCCGCCGCAGTGGTGGGCTGGGTCTCAGCCGCCGCAGTGGTGGGCTGGGTCTCAGCCACTGCAGTGGTGGGCTGGGTCTCAGCCGCCGCAGTGGTGGGCTGGGTCTCAGCCGCAGACTCCGCCGGGACCCGGAGGAGAGACGGAGTATGGACCGGGAATGGATCTGACTGG
>PPYE01661828.1_pt1 | contig 34740 bp, 39 predicted proteins | sample 1559881 | NCBI WGS metagenome assembly PPYE01 (sample SAMN08240022, study PRJNA423297) | Human gut metagenome, whole genome shotgun sequencing project.
TATTAAAGTTACCCTTTTTTCTGAAAACCATATCAAAATCTTTTTCAAAAAGTTCTTGACATATCACCAGAATGCTTTACTTGATTTCAAAATACGTGACATGATCATTTCCTGGGTTGCTTCCTTTCCATCGACCTCACCCACAATTCTTCCTTCATTCATGATATAGATCCTGTCAGACATACCAAGAACCTCGGGAAGTTCCGATGAAATCATGATCACGGATTTGCCCGCTGCGACCAGGTCATTGATAATACAGTAGATCTCATATTTTGCACCTACATCAATACCCCTTGTAGGTTCATCAAGAATCAGGATATCCGGTTCTGTAAACATCCATTTTGCCAACAGTACCTTCTGCTGATTGCCTCCGCTTAAATTTCCAACGTTCTGTTCTACGGTAGGACATTTGGTTTTCAGCTTTTCCCTGTATTCATCTGCTACCGCATACTCTTTGTCTGCGTCAAGTACGCCATGGCTGCTGACGTTTCCAAGGTTAGCCAGAGTGGTGTTTGTTTTGATCGAATTACTTAAGATCAGACCATTGCCTTTTCTGTCTTCCGTTACATAAGCAAGTTTCTGTTTGATCGCATCAGAAACGGTGTTCATAGTTACCTCTTTTCCATTCATAAACACCTGTCCGCTGATGCCTGTTCCATAGCTTTTTCCAAAAATACTCATGGCAAGCTCTGTACGCCCTGCTCCCATAAGTCCGGAAATACCCACTACCTCTCCCTTATGGACTTTAAAAGAAGCATTATCTACTACTTTCCTCTCAGAATACAGAGGGTGATGGACTGTCCAGTTTTTAACCTCCATAGACACATCACCGATCTTTACATGAGGACGTTTCGGGAAGCGGTCGGTAAGTTCACGTCCTACCATTCCCTGAATGATACGTCCTTCAGAAATATCATCCGTCTTTTTGTCCAGAGTTTCAATGGTAGATCCGTCGCGGATTACTGTGATCTTATCTGCCACATAAGAAATTTCATTCAGCTTATGTGAAATAATAATGGAAGTCATGCCTTCCTTTTTGAATTTCAGAAGAAGCTCCAGAAGCGCTCTGGAGTCATCCTCATTCAGAGAAGCAGTCGGCTCATCCAGAATCAGAAGCTTTGCATGTTTTGCAAGAGCCTTTGCAATCTCTACAAGCTGCTGCTTGCCTACTCCTATATCTTTGATCAAAGTACGGGAAGATTCTTCCAGTCCTACTGTTTTCAAATATTTATCTGCCTCTCCGTAGGTTTCATTCCAGTTGATCGAAGCGGCAGTTCCCCTCTCGTTTCCGAGATACATATTTTCCCCGATAGTCATATAGGGGATCAGCGCAAGTTCCTGATGTATGATAACGATCCCTTTTTCTTCACTGTCTTTAATTTTTGCAAATCTGCAGATCTCACCATTATAAATGATATCTCCCTCATAAGAGCCATATGGATAAATACCGCTGAGTACGTTCATAAGAGTGGATTTTCCAGCGCCGTTCTCGCCTACCGGAGCATGGATCTCTCCCTCTTCCACCTTCAGATTTACATTGTCCAGTGCCTTCACACCAGGGAAAGTCTTGGTAATATTTTTCATTTCCAAAAGTATTTTAGCCAATGATATCCCTCCCTAAATTTTAAATGAGAAGGGGGCGGAAACCGCCCCTTTCTTAGTCTTTAGTTTTATTTAAGCTGATCTGCTGTGTAGTAACCGGAATCAATAAGGATTTCTTCATAGTTGTCTGCTGTTACAACGGTTGGCTCGCAAAGGTATGTCGGGATGATGCCTGTGCCATTGTCATAGCTTTCCGTATCGTTTACTTCTGCTTCTTCACCGTTCAAAACGGACTCAACCATCTTAACAACCTGGTCTGCAAGTGTACGTGTATCTTTAAAGATATCCATAGCCTGTTTTCCGGCTGCAAGGTTTTTCACATTTGCAATATCACAGTCCTGACCTGTAACAACCGGATAATCGCCGGTGTAGGAAGCTGCCAGAGAGTTTGCTATGCCAAGGGCTGTGGAGTCATTGGAGCAGAGAACAGCGTCAAGTGTTGTTCCGTCAGAGTAGTTACCTGCAATAATGGTGTCCATTCTGTCCTGAGCCTTTGCTGTATCCCATGCCTGAGTTGCGCATTTCTCAAATTCTGTCTGTCCGGATTTCACTACGAGAACACCCTCGTCAATGTACGGCTGAAGCACGTCCATAGCGCCGCCGAAGAAGAATTTTGCTTTGTTGTCATCCGGTGCGCCTGCAACAAGCTCAATGTTAAACGGTTCTTTTTCTTCTTTCAGGTTCAGAGCCTCTTCAATATATTCGCCCTGTTTCTGTCCTACCATATAGTTATCAAATGTTGCATAGTAGGAAACCGCATCAGATTCCATCAGAAGACGGTCATATGCGATAACCGGGATTCCCGCTTCTTTTGCCTGTTTCAGCGGCTCGCCCAGAGAGCTTCCATCAATTGAAGCAATGACAAGGATATCGCACGCATTGGAAATCATGTTCTCAACCTGAGATACCTGAGTTGCAACATCATTGGATGCATACTGAAGATCTACTTCAAATCCTGCTTCTTCCAGAGATTTTTTCATATTTTCGCCGTCCTGGTTCCATCTCTGAAGATCCTTGGTAGGCATTGCCACACCTACAAGTTTTTTGTCATCTGCCTTAACCTCTGTCTGTAATGCCGGTACAGCTACAAATCCGGCTGCCATAGCTACTGTCAAAAGACCTGCAAGAACTTTTCTTCTCATAATGAATTCCTCCGTTTTCTTTTTTAGGTTTTCGTTCCTTTTGATGTACTTACTATAGCATGAGGCAGTCTGGAGTTAGTTGGCATGGTTCTGGAGATTTTTTTCAAAAAAAATGTCCTGTATGATACAAGACATTTTTGTTGCAAAAAAATCCTATTGACTGTTTTTAACATTAAAATCCTGATTCTGCACATTCAGATATACATCATCCCTGCTGTGAACGCCTCCTTCTATGATCACCTGATCCATATTTTCACTGGAGACATATTCCGGTTCCAGGAAATAGCATGGTACGTCATAGGAGCCATCATCCATGGTTTTTCCATCCAGATCCAGATCCTCTCCTTTCGCAAGCTTTACTGCCATTTCAGCTGCCTTTTCCGCCAGACTTTCCACAGATTTGTAGGCCGTCATCGTCTGTGTTCACTCCACGATCCTCTGGCAGGCTGCAACGTCTCCGTCCTGTCCTGCTACCGCAAGACTTCCCGCTCTCCTTGTCTCTGCCAGAGTATTCACCACCTGGCTTGCAATATCGTCATTTCCACACATGATCCCTTTTACATCAGGGAACCGCTTCAGTCCTTCATTCAGATCCTCTGCCGCCTGCTCTGCCAGCCAGCCCGGGCAGTTGCTCTGATAGACCACTTTAAGGCTGCTGTCCTCTATCACACGGTTAAATCCTTCCCGTACAAGCTTTACATTATTATCCTCTTCCGGTCCCTGAAGCATAAAGATTTCTCCTCCCTCAGGTATTGCCCCGACCAGTGCTTCCGCCATATATTCTCCTACTTTTTCATTGTCAAAAGAAATGTAAAGGTCTGAATCCGCATTCTGGATCAGACGATCATAAGAGATCGTGTGGATCCCCGCATCCTTTGCCTCCAGCATGATCCTGGAAAGAGCCTGACAGTCCGCCGCCACCACAACCAGAACATCCACCTGTTTTTTGATCAGATAGCGGATCTGTCTCGAAGCCATCTCTCGATCACAAAAGAATCAAAGCTCAATCCGATGCTGACTTCTTTTTCTTCCTGATCGCTTTCTATTTCAATATGTTCTTCTGTTTTCTGATTTTTCTCTCCACAGCCTCCCAGAAATAACAGTACAAAAACCAGAATAAGACACCCTTTTCCAACTTTTTTCATATGTTATCCCAGCCTTTCTCTATATTCACTTGGAGTTACTCCTTCATATTTCTTAAAGATCCTGCTGAAATAATTAGGATCTCCATAACCGGACATTATGCAGATTTCTTTAATAGAATAAGAGGGATCTAAAAGAAGCTTCTCCGCATTTTTCATCCTTATCTTCGTCAGATACTCGATAAAGTTCTCTCCTGTTTCCTGTTTAAAAAGCTTACTGAAGTAATAGGGACTGATATCCACGATCTTTGAGACTTCATCCAGTGTCAGATCCTTCTGGAAATTCTGCCGGATATAGTCTTTGGCTTTCTCCATAACAGATTCTGATCTTTTTTCTCTGTCAGCGCCTGCATTTATACGGAACTTCTTTTCCTGCTCACAAAACCATCTTCTGACCTCTTCCCTGGTTTTCAGGCTTTCAATTTCTCTGATATAGCTTTTTTTCACCTCTTCCGGACATTCTTCTTCACTTTCCGCCTCAGCCGGAATATCATTGATATGTACAACGTGGCTTTTTCCCTCTCTGAGGGCCTGTACAGCTTCTGAATAGGATTCCCTTAAATTCTGTTCTTCCCGGATCCTTCCTATACCTGCGCGAAATCGGCTGTCTATCCTTGTTTCCAGCTTATAGATCATATTTCTTGTTTTGGTCAGGATATGAACACGTTCATCATAATCAATAGAAGCATTTTCATACGGAATCAGAAGAACCACCCGGTTTCCCATAACAGGTCCTACCAGACAGTGAAAAAACTCTCTGGCGATCTCCCTGATATCCGGATAAAACTTTTCTGCACGCACTCCTGCTCCTACCGCATTTGTCAGTTCTCCGTTTTCCTGACTGTCTCCAAATTCCACTACGATCATAAAACCATACTTTTCCTGTATACCAAGAAGCTGTCTGTAATTGTCATTATAATTATAAAAGCTGTCCATCAGAAGGACATTATATAAATAGCCACTTTCCAGAATAGGGATCACCGTCTCCAGTTTTTCACGGATTTCCAGATCATCACTTCTCTTCTGTCTGTCCTCATCTACTTTTTTCATCGCTTTCATGCACACATCGATAACCACACGTTTATTTACCGGTTTGGTCAGATATTCCAGAACTCCCAGATTAATGGCTTCCCGTGCATAGCTGAATTTGTCATAGGCGGAAATAACAATAAAAAGCATATTTTTATTATATTTCCGGATTTCCTTCATTGCCTGGATCCCATTAAGACCGGGCATCTGAATATCCATAAAGGCAATATCCGGGCGGAAGCTTTCTGCAAGCTCAATGACCGCTCTTCCTGTTTTTGCAGTGGCGATCTCACACTCCTCTCCAAAATTGGAGGTAATAATATTTTTCAGTGCTTCAAGCATGATCCCCTCATCATCTGCCAGCATGATTCTGTACATTTACTTTTTTCCTCCTGTTCGTGGAAGTCTCAATATAATCTCTGTTCCCATATTTACGCCCTGACTGTTGATCTCTACCAGATTTTTCTGATCGTAATAAAGCTCCAGACGGCTGATCACATTATTCATCCCTACTCCTGTAGAATCTGACTGTTCCTCAGCCTCTCCGGAATTCCCGCTCAGGACCTCCCGGATCCGTTCCTGACTCATCCCTTTTCCATTATCTTTTATCCGGATAAGAATCTGATTCTCCGCCCCGGTAATTTCCAGTAATATTTTTCCCTCCCAGTCAATATTACGGATTCCATGATTGACTGCATTTTCCACAATAGGCTGAAGGATCATGCTGGGAATCCGGCAGTCCATCAGACTTTCATCCACGGCTTTTGTAAAATGGATATCTCCGGCAAACCGGACATTCAGAATATAAATATAGTTGTCCACCGCTGTAAGTTCTCCCTCAAGACTTGCATCTTCCAGCCCCTTCTTTACATTATAGCGGAAGAAATCCGCCATTTTCTCCACAAAAATACAGGTCTTTTCCGCGTCCTCCATCATGGCAAGCTGCGCGCCTACATTCAGGGAATTAAAAAGAAAATGAGGATTGATCTGAGACTGCAGATACTTCAGCTGAGCTTCTTTGAGATGGTTTTCCATAAGAAGCTCTTTTTCCATCATCTGCTGCTCCTTTTCCATACTTTCCTTCGTGCGGATGATATACTCCTCCAGGCTTTCCACCATAGTGTTAAAAGCTCTTGTCACAATTCCCAGTGCATCCGTCCGCGGCATTTTTACATTAAAGTTTCCCTTTCCAACCAGATTGGCGGTTTCTGCCAGATTCGTAAGTGGTTCAATCATTCCCTTCGTGATGCCAAAAAGCATCATTGCTCCAAGCCCCATCATTAGCACCATAAGAACCAGACTTGAAATTTCCAGGTATTCCAGCATCTCCCGGAGTGTCTGATAACTGGATGAGTTATTGCGAAACTGCTGACTGTTCAGTTCGTTGATATAAAAATTAATATATCCATAAAGCTTCCGGGACTGGTCATACAGTTCCTTATACTTTTCTACATTACGGCTTCTTTTGGCAGTTACCGCCTCCTCTGTAATGGAAGCATATGTTTCTGACATACTTTTGATATTTTTTCCAACAGTCTGGAGGGATTCGACGATATCTGACTGCTTAATTTATCAAGAAGATTTACATAATTTCGCTTGCTTCTGTAATAGCTTTCCAGAGAATCTGAGGACTTCACACTGAGATAGGCATAAAGGTCTTCCTGTACCCTTTTCAGAGAATCGGAAGGCTCTGTCAGATTCACGTTGCTGGAATAGACCGTGTCCATTCTTTTTATTGTCTTATTTACCTGCCCATACAGGATCACATTGATCGCAAGCATCATAGTCATAATGCTCCCTACTGCCAGCATCACCTGTCTTGCAAGGGGAATGTCCTTCCATCTTTTTTTATTCATATCTTTTTATTCCTCTTCTTCTGCTGTTTCCGCAGAAACTGCTTTACGTGCTTTACGAAGGTCCTCTTTTCCCAGGAATTCAAGCTCTGCATTATAATAGGAATTCGCTCTTCCCTCCTGCTTCAGCTCCCACAGTGCATCCACACAGTCCTTTCCCATTCCTTCCGCCTCCAGTGTACAGGTCACAGAGATCAGCCCTTTTTCCACTGCACTGCGGATGGTTTCGGAAATATAATAACCAATGATCTTTACTTCACCTACCATGTTATAATCGATCATTGCCTGATAAGCGCACTCTGTTGTCATCTCATCCATGCAGACAAGAATCTGCGGGGGGCCTTCCGGTGACTGAAAGATCATTCGGATGGCTTCCTCAATGTCAAATTTGTTCTCCGGAGCAAGATTTTCTGCCCGGATTTCAATTCCTTCTGTATTGTTCTGGCTTAAAACTGCATTGCTGATCTGACTGTAAAGCTGATTTTTTTCCAGATCTCCTTTTTCACTGTCCAAAAGGATCAGGATTCTCTTTGTATTTTCGTCCAGAAGGCGTACGATCTGCTCTCCATATGCCTGTCCCATCTGGTAGTCATTAACCCCCACAAAGCTCTGGCGTCTGCTGTCAGGAGCATCGTTCATAATCGTGATCACAGGGATTCCGGCAGCTTCCGCTTTGTCGATCTCATTTTTAAGGGCATCTTCTCCATTATATTCCAGGATGATCCCGTCCACTCCTGACGCAATGCTGATTTCCATATAATCAATTTCATCATACCCTGTTTCCATATCACTTGCATGGAACTCCACATATGCGTCATGCTCCTCTGCGGTTTTTCTGGCACTTTCATAAACAGCCTGCCAGAATTCGCTTTTTCCGCTGCCTACGATCATTTCATACTGCCTGTCGTAATTCCTGATCTCCTCTGCCTTCTCAAGACCGCTTTTTTTCCACACACTTTTATAAAAATTATTTGTAAAAAACAGGAAAAACCCCACTATAAAAATCCCCAGCAGAAGTAATCCTATTTCTTTGTTCTCCGATTTCTTCATCTGCAGTTCCTTCCGTTTTTTTGCATAATTACTTTAAATTATAACTTTTTTTCACTATTTTTAAAACTTCTTTTTTGACCTGTTCATAGCTGCTTTTTGATATACCGGAACAATTTTACCAAATCCTCATCAAAGGTTTACTTTTCCAAGATATGGCTACAATATAAAAAACAAATATGCTATAATGATTTATCAGAAAGAATTGTTTAATAAAGTAATAGAAAGGCTGTTTATATGAAAAGTAAAAAGATAAAAGGGATCCGGCGGATGCTCTGCGGGTTCTTATGTACCGTCATGGTACTTACACCCTCATCCTCTGTATTTGCAGCATATGATGAAACAGGAGCTCCCATTGTTACCGCAACGCCTACACCTGTCCCTCATACAGAATATTATGAACAGGCTCCTGATACAGACAGCATCCGGAACTGGCCTCAGGGACCTAAGATCGAAGGAGAATCTGCGATCCTTATGGACATGATCACAGGAACGGTCCTGTATTCCAAAAATGCCGACAAGGTTCAGTACCCTGCCAGCATTACCAAGATCATGACTGCACTTCTGGCTGCAGAAAATCTGGACATGAAAGGCAAACTTGTAATGTCAGAATCTGCCGCCCACGGTATCACTGTCAGCGACAGCTCCAGCATCTATGCCGATACCGGGGAAGAGCTTACCATGGAGCAGGCCATGATGGCTGTCATGCTTCAGTCCGCCAATGAGATGACCCTTGCTCTTGCAGAAGAAACCTCCGGATCTGTCAAAAAATTTGTAGAACTGATGAATCAGAGAGCCAGACAGATCGGATGCACAGGAACCCATTTCAACAATCCTCACGGGCTTCCTGATGAGCTTCACTATACAACGGCAAAGGACATGGCAAAGATAGCCCGGGCCGCCTGGTTCAATCCTACCTTCCGGAAATATGCCACCACTACTTATTACGAAATCCCACCCACAAATAAATTTGCTGAAACCCGTTATCTGTTGAACCACCACAAAATGATGAAGGGCAGCACTTACGCTTATGAGGGTGTTCTGGGAGGAAAAACCGGATATACAGAGGCTGCGGGAAATACGCTTGTAACTTACGCACGAAGAGATAACAAACATCTTGTTGCAGTCGTTATGAAATCCATCAATGGCGCTTATGCCGATACAGCAGCCCTTCTGGATTACGGATTTAATAATTTTACACGTACTGCGATAAAAACAGAGCCGGCTGAAATTTCCCTTTCCTGCCTTCCGGCAGAGAAATATATCCTCCGGGATTACAAAAATTCTGTTTTGTTTTACCGTACACAGATCCCTTCGGTTACCGTCCCCAATGGAACAGACATAAACACACTGTCCCGTAGATCTGTTATGAAAAAAAATTCTGCAGGTCTTCCCATTATGGAAATCACCTACAGCTTAAACGGTCAGCAGACCGGATACGCAAGGTATTATCAAAAAACCCTGTTATCTGATCTGCTCCTCTGAGTACTGCTTCATCCTGCGTTTTTTGCGGAGAGAATCCCGCTTCCGGCGGAGTTCCTCCGCTTTTTCTTCACTTACAGGTTTCAGTGTTTTTACTGCATAAAAGGTATCGTCATCCGTTCTGCGAATACGGACCTTTCCTTTGATATAGCCATGCTCCTGACACTGAGAGATACTTTCATACATTCTGGAATTATTCAAAAACCATCTCAGGCGTCTTTTGGCAGGCAGATGACAGACCGGACATCTGGTACTTGCAACTTCCCGGTCCTTTATGACTTTTTCTCTGTCATAAAACTCTCTTGAAATATACTTGTCATAGGTCGGATAAGAAATATAAAGCTCTGCTTTTTTGTTTCCGGGAGGCTGATAGGTATCCACAGAATAATACGGAAGGATCTCCGTCTGTTTCAGTTCTGCAAAAACCTCTGCAGTGTATTCTGCATCCTCAAGAGCTCTGTGAAAATCCTTTTCTTTCCTGATTCCCATACAGTCAATGGCATATTCCAGACTTCTTCTGAGCTTGATGTTTTCATGGAACCAGCTGAAAAGCTTCTGTACATCATAATATTTCACCGGTCCTGAGAGCATCTCCAGAAGACCGTAATATCTCATATTTCTCTGAAGTTCCATCAGATCCTGCATTCCCCAGGTACAGAAAATAAATTCCTCCCCGCACCAGTCCAGAAATTCCCTGACTGCCTGTGGAAAGGGAATCCCGCTCATAAGGTCTTTATAATCCACATGGATCACATCATGGATGCTGTCATGGATCCAGTGATAAACCTGCGGCTTCACCAGCGTCTGAAATTCACTGAGCTTTTTCCTGTTTTCATCCAGCTTGACCGCTCCGATCTCTATGATCTCAAAAGGAATCTGTTCATTGGAACCGATCTTTCCCCCGGGGCTCTGGTTCCACTCCAGATCAAAAACAATATAATTCATATATCTGCATCCTTTACTTCTTTCCGTGCGGCAGCTCATATAAAGAAATGATTAGTTCCTCCTGAAACTTTTCTTTATCCACGTCTGTAAGCACATAAACATTCGTTTCCTGCTCCTCATTTTTCCACCAGCGGAAACCTCCGAAAACTGCTCCTCTGGACGCACCGTCAGAACAGTCTACCGTAAGGATCTTGTGTCCTCCCTCAAAAAGCTCCTGATGGAGAAGATACATCACCGGAACCGCAGCGTGAATACTTACTTCTCCCCGGTATTTTTCCATTGTATTTTCCAGAGAAAAGCCCAGAATATCCCCACACAGCCTTGCGGCAGAGCTCCCTGACTGACAAAGCTTCAGAATCTGATTTCGGGACAGGGTACACTTTTCTGTCACATCCAGCCCGCACATGACAAGCGGTATCCTTTCATGAAAAAGCATGGAAGCCGCTTCCGGATCTCTGTAAAAATTAGACTCTGCCGCTGCTGTTCTGTTCCCTCCGGAAAGAGATCCTCCCATAAATACAATTTCCCGGATCCTTTTTTTAATATCCGGAAAAACACGAAAAAGAAGAGCCGGATCTGTAAGAGCGCCTGTTGTCACAAACGTCACCTTTTCTTCTTCCGGAAGCTTCTGCAACATTCTGTACAGCCAGAGAATTCCATTCTCCTGCTCTGCCTGTTTTTTTGATTTTGGAAGAATACTGCTTTCTGTCCCTTTATTTTCTGTTTGATAAACCGCATCTCTGAGAACCGGAACAGCGCATCCTTTTATCACCGGTACATCCATTCCAAAAAACTCTGTCAGATCCAGTATCTTTTCGGTCACTGTATCCGGCTCCTGATCTCCCCCGGTTGTAATGACTGCCAAAATATCCAGTTCCCCCTGGTGCGCTGCTGTAAGAGCCAGCATTACCGCATCATCGCTGCCTGCAGCGCAATCAATAATGACTTTTCTTTTATTCATATTTTTCACCGTTTTCCACATGTTTTATCCATCTCCGACATGTTTTCCACATCATCCCCGGAACTTATGTGTTTAAGTATAACAGACACTTTCCTGCGTTTCAATACAACTTCTGTTTTCATTAAAAAAGACCAGCGCCAGATCCCGGTGCCAGTCTTCTTCTGATTGTATTTTATTTTCCGAAAATACCAGTCTTACCAGATGTCACCAAAAAACTCTTCATAAGTTGCATCATCTTCGGATCCGTTTCCAAACTGATCCAGAATACTCTGCTCATCCTGTTCTTCTGATGGCTGAGCATCCTCCTGTGTTTCAGATGCTTTTGCTTCCTTATTGGAATTTTTATCCAGTTTCACTGTAACCTTCTTTTCTTCGTATCCACCGTTTCCGAGAGCCTGTATTGTCACCTCAACCTTTTCACCCGGCTCATAATACTGAAGCATATCTACCAGAGCATCAATGCTGCGTACCCGCTTTCCGTCAAACTCTGTAATGATATTTTTTGCCTCGATCCCTGCCTTTTCAGCTGCACCGCCCTTTGATACCTCTGTGACGAGAACACCCTCCGGAATATCATAAACGCTGGCTGCCTCCTCACTTACAGAAGTTCCTACAATGGCCAGAACACCATGATCTTCTACCTTGTCTCTCGGTGTTTCGTTCATCAGATTTTCAAGGATATCCGATACATCTGTAATGGCAATGGCATATCCCATACCCTCAACCTCAGTGGATGCAAGCTTTGCAGAGTTGATCCCCACCAGCTCACCGTTCATATTCAGAAGCGCTCCACCGCTGTTTCCGGGGTTGATCGCTGCATCTGTCTGAATCAGATTCACACCGTCAGAATCATCATCTGCCTGACCGGAATCATCCAGCTTACGGTTCTTTGCACTGACAATACCAGTCGTAACTGACTGCCCGTATCCAAGGGCGTTACCAATGGCAATTACCTGCTCTCCTACCCTCAGATCGTCTGAGCTTCCAATGGCTGCAACCTGAATCTGATCCATAGTATCATCGGAAACATCTGAGACTGCTACAGAAACAACTGCCAGATCCTTGTCCGCATCATAGCCTTTTACAGCTGCTTCATAAACTTCACCGTCAATGCAGGTTACCGATACCGTATTGGCACCCTCGATCACATGATAGTTTGTCGCGATCAGAAGCTCCTCATCATTCTGTCCGATGATAATACCGGATCCGCTTCCTTCCACCTCCTGCTGCTGTGTGGTAAATCCGCCGAATCCAAAGTTGCCCAGGTAAGTCTGTACTTCCTGAACAGATTTTGTGGTGATGGCAACAACTGACTTCATTGCCTCTGCCGCAATGTCTGATACATCCAGACTGCCCTTGACTTTTGTCTCAGCAGGTTCTTCTGCCGGCTCCTGCGCAGTATCTGCCGCTTCTTCCGTATCTTTATCCTCTGATTTCTTTTTTGTTTTCAGCAGCTCTGTTCTGTTTTCCTCTGTATTGGAAGCTTTCACCGTATCGCTGAAATTCCATCCGGAAGCAGCGCTGATTCCCTCAAAAGCAAGACCTCCTGCCAGTACCGCGCAGAGAGCGATTCCGGTTCCCTTCAAAATCCTGTTTTTTTTCTTTTTCTTTTTTTCTTTATTATCATCATTATTTATATTAAAATCCTGGTTCATGTTCTCCATTATGATTTCCCTCCTTGAATATCTCTGTTTTCATTTGATGGTATGAGTATAAAAAAAATTTGTGTTTACTTTGTGGGAAAAATGTGAGTAAACTGTTAATTCTCACTCCACTTTTTCTTATCATACTCTATTTTTATCTGTAAAACCAGTAGTATGCAGGAAAAATTCCTGACTTTGTGAAAAAAAGCACAAAATAATTGTCGGCATCCTGTAAAAATGGTATAATGAAGCCATCTGAACACAGCAGATAATGAAATTGAAAAAGAACAAAAAGCGGAGGTATGGTAATGAAAAAACTGGCAGTGAAAAAAGGCGCTACCTGTATGGCATGTCTGGCATGTGTGGAGGCATGTTCCAATGCCTACTACAAAGAGTCCAATGTACTCGCATCCTGCATTCAGATCGTGGAGCGCAAAGGTGAGCCAAGACCTGTGGCATGTCCTCAGTGCGGTAAATGTGCAGAGGTATGTGAGGCAGGAGCTATTACTCAGAATGCAAAAGGTGTTTACATGGTAAACAAGAAGCTCTGTACAGGCTGCGGCAAATGTGTAGAGGCATGTCCGTTCGGACTTATGGTCAAAGTAGATGCAAAACCTGTGGCTTCCAAATGTATCGCCTGCGGCATCTGCGTAAAAGCCTGTCCAATGGATGTACTTGAGATCGTAGAAAAATAACCCGTATAAAAAAATCAGCAGAAACGGTTCTGCTGATTTTTTATTTATGCAGCTCCGAAACTTTGGCTGTGAGAGTTTTTACCTCTTTATTTAACTGTCCCACACTTCTGGCATGACAGACATTTGACAGATTTCCTCTGGTTTTATATACTAAACTTTAGTATATAAAAAGGAGTGATCTGCCATGGACTTATCGATACATTTTCCCATTTGGGATAAACTTACCCCGGCACAGCAAAAAGTAATTTCCCAGTCTTCTCAGACCCGTTCTGTCCCTAAAGGAACCGTTCTCCACAATGGCTCTATTGACTGTCTGGGACTTCTGCTGATCCTTTCCGGACAACTCCGGGCCTATATCATTTCTGACGAGGGCAGAGAGATCACTCTCTATCGTCTTTTTGAACGGGATGTCTGCATTTTTTCTGCCTCCTGCATTATGCGAAACATTCAGTTTGAAGTGATCATAGAAGCTGAAAAGGACAGCGAGATCATTGTCCTGCCTCCTCATATTTATAAAAAGCTCATGGAGGAATCTGCTGCGGTTGCCAACTTTTCCAATCAGGTCATGGGAAGCAGGTTTACCGAGGTCATGTGGCTGATCGAGCAGATCATGTGGAAAAGCTTTGACAAACGCCTTGCTTCATTTTTAATTGAGGAAAGCGTTCTTGACAATACAGATTCCCTGAAGATCACCCATGAAAAGATTGCCAACCACCTTGGCACAGCCCGGGAGGTTGTAACCCGGATGCTCCGCTATTTCCAGAGCGAGGGACTTGTGAAGCTTTCCCGGGGGACAATCGAGCTTACCGACAAAAAAAGACTGGAAGAAATTTCAGAATAGGATCTTTACTCCAAACAGGGAACTCCGTTTTCCGACACCTGTCGTTTAAACGGAGTTCCCTGTTTTTATTTCTATGATCGTTTTCTCTTACTGAAGCATCTCCAGGATTTCTTCCTTTGGTTTCACTCCCATGGAACGGCTCTGCAGTTCTCCGTTTTTAAAAACCATCAATGTAGGAATGGTCATGATCTTAAACTCCGAAGCCAGATCCTGCTGCTCGTCCACATTGATCTTGCAAACCTTGATGTCGTCATTTTCTTCTGCGATCTCATCCACTACCGGAGAAAGCATCCTGCACGGTCCGCACCAGCCTGCCCAGAAATCAAGGAGCACAGGTTTATCACTGTTCATAACCTCTTCATGAAAATTATTTTTTGTAATATTTAAAGCTGACATATTTTCCTCCTGTCCGCCCCTTCCTGTTTCCTTCTGTTGTTCCGGGGCTGTGTGTATTTTTATAAGAAACTCTTTCTGCCATCTCCGGCAGCTGTCTGTTTCTTAGTGATAGACTTCCCTTTTTCTTCGGGATTTATTTTATGGTCTAAGCATACACGAAAAAAATATATCCGTCTGTGACAAAATCACTTTTATCTTTCCACACTTCTGTATTTACTGATCACCAGAGTCAGGCCTACCAGTGCAATACAAAATACCAGCTGGATCCCAACTGCCTGAAGTATCTGTATCCTGGCTTTTTCTGTAAGTACTGTAAAGCTGCTCAGAATATCATTTGCCCTTTCATACCAGTAAACCGGCAGGAACTGGCTGACGGTTTTGACACCTCTGGAAATATAGTCCAGCGGGACAAAAACACCGCACAGAAAACAGATTCCAAGAGAAAGTATATTCACCAGTCCTGTAAGGGCATCCTTATTCGGCGCAAGTGTTCCTGCCAGATATGCGACAGACATGGATACCAGAAATACTGCCAGTATATTCAGAAGATAATATCCGAAGTTTTCACTTCCATAAAGATCTTTTCCATAATAGAGCACTGCTGCAAGAAGAACAAAGAGCATCACACCTGCTCCGAAAACCCCCAGACTTAAAAGCCCTTCCAGACTCTGGCGTCTGGCTGATACCGGAGAAGCCAACATTCTGCTTCTTACTTCTTTTTTGCTGAAAACGATCAGGATATTTCCTGCTACAAATCCGAACAGAGCAAGAAACAGATATGGCAGATACCGGAAATAATACATATATCCGGCCTTGTCTCCTCTGCTGTTTTTTTCGTCCAGCACTACTTTTACCGGAGCCTTATCCGTCAGGATCCGGGCCGTTTCTTCTTCTGTAAATCCTGCTGCCAGACAGGTTCCCGCGTTATTGAGAAAGCTGTTGATCTGCTGATCCACATAAATACCGGAATAAGTATCCGGAATAGTGGTAACTTCTATTTTTTCCCCATTTAAGATGCATTTTTCAGTGAAATCTTCCGGAATCCGGACAATATATTCCACTTCACGATAAAAAAGCTTTTCCTGCATGGCAGAAATCTCATTTTCCATGGGAATGATCTCATGAAAGTTTCCCAGATATGTTTCCAGGGCTTTTGCCAGGATGCCGCCGTCTCTGTCTGCCACAGCCACCTTCAGGGACTCTGCCTGATAGTTTTTTTCTGTTTTTCCTGCCATGGACTGCATCAGAATCGTACATGCAAAAAAGATTGCCATATACAGAAGGATCAGCCCCCGATTCTGACGGATCACTTTCATATAACCTTTAAATACTGTCATAACGTTCCCTCCTGACTATCAGAAATGAAGCCACGGTAAGCACTGCCGCCATAGCTGTCAGCGTTATAATATTATTTCGCATACGCACCGGATCCTCGTATACATTGATGCAGTAAAAAGCATCTGATATCAAGGCTGCCGGATTCAGCTTATTGAGCAGAGGGAGTTTCTGGTCCACCATATATTTGATCTCTACATTCACCAGACCGGCCAGGGTGCTGGCTGTCATGGAAATCGCCAGCATGATCCCAACCTTAAGCTTTTCACTGAAACGGGATGCACTGGACACAAAGATTCCCATACTCACACCCACAATACAGCCTGCCATGGAAATCAGAAGCATATCTGCCATACTTCCCTGAAACTCCATCCGCAGCACATATTTCAGATACAGGATCAGGATGATCACATTCAGGAAATGCAGTCCAAAGGAAGTCAGCACTTCTGTAAGGATCATAGTCATCCTGTGTACCGGAGATGCACACTGTCTTGCTGCCAGATAAGTTACATTTGCCTGCAGCCAGCAGGCAGAGCCCATGCCCACAAAGCAGCCGTACAGACAGGCCATTCCGATCAGCGCATAAAAAAATCCCGCGTTTCCGTTGGTCGTCCTTCCTCCAAGAGAAACATTCTTTATCAGTTCCTGATAGTCTGCCATAGAAACAGCTGCCTGCTCCAGTTTTTCCGGATGTGTCTCTGCCACTGCCTCCATGATGTGTTTTCCGTTAAGATAGCTTTCCAGCAGACTCTGCATAATACTCTGCGCCATTCCGCTGCCGGCCACCTGTAAGCGGGGAGTCTCCCCTCCAACAAAAATCCCCTGGATCTCCCGGGCTGCCAGTTTTTGGGAAGCCTGTTCCTTTGTCATTTTTTCAATCCGGATCACAGACCCCTCCTGATCCACTTCCTCCAGAAATCTGGAAAAAACCGGATCCCCTTTTTCTTCCACATAAGCCGCCTGTACCGTTTCAAAATCTGCCTCAGACATATTTCCAAAGGCAAAATAAAACAGTGTTCCCATAATCAGCGGAAAAATACATGGCCAGAATAAAATATTAAAATTTTTTACTTTTCTGATGATACTGTACCTGATCAGATCTCTCATACTCTCCTCCTAATCCCGAAGCTGTTTTCCCGTAATCTCAAGAAATACATCATTGAGAGTGGGAAGTTCAGAATATACTCTCCCGAAAACTGCTTCCTGTTCTTCCAGATAATGCAGGAGTTTTACCAGATTATTCTTTGCTTCTGTACAGTGAACCGTAAGAATATCATTTTTGTAATCCACCTGAAATACATGCGGAAGCTGTCTGATCTGTACAAGCTGTTCTGAATCCAGGGCTACCGCCTCAATGGTTATCTTTTCCCCTGTTTTTATCATTCCCACAAGCTGCTCTTTGGTTCCCACCGCAATGCTTCTTCCATGATCCATAATGGCAATCCTGCTGCAAAGCTGCTCTACCTCCTCCATATAGTGAGAAGTATATATAATAGTCGAGCCCTGACGATTCAGTTCTCTGATCCCCTCAAGGATCCGATTCCTGCTCTGGGGATCCACTGCCACTGTCGGTTCATCCAGTATGATAAGCTTCGGTTTATGAGCAATGCCGCAGGCAATATTCAGTCTTCTCAAAAGACCGCCTGACAGCTTCCCCGGCCGCATTTTCCGGTAATCCTCAAGACCGGTAAATACAAGCGCCTCCTCCACAAGCTGTTTTTTTCTTTTCCTGTCCTTCACATACAGCCCGCAAAAATAATCAATGTTTTCGTATACCGTCAGCTCCTCAAAAACCGCTACATTCTGTAGCACGATCCCGATCTGGCTTTTTATCTCGTAGCTGTCCGGAGCCATCTCCTCACCCATGATCCGGATACTTCCTTTGTCATATTTCAAAAGCGCCAGCATACAGCTGATGGCTGTTGTTTTTCCGGAACCGTTCGGACCCAGAAGCCCAAAGATCTCCCCCTCCATGATATCCAGATTCAAATGATCCAGCGCTACCAGTGATCCATATCTTTTTACCAGATTCTCTATATGTACGATTCCTTCCTTTTTCCATTCTGCTCTGTCCATAATCTTCTCCTTCTTTATTGATTATACAGAAATTATATCAGCCTCTTTTTCGCTCCGGTAGTGAGCGCCGTCATCTTCTCATATGACAAATGTCACGATCTTTCAGGAAGGCGCTTTTTTCTTTGCCACAAAAGCTGTTTTATATTATACTGAAACCATCAGCAGCATTTACTCCGGAGCTGTCCTCTGACAGTTCCTTCACCGGGAGGAATCATTATGGACCGCATTCAGGATATGGGATTTTTAATACTGTTCAGCTTCTTTTCTCTTATGTACCGGAAACCGGACTATGAATTTGTACTGGCTTTTCTTCTCTGTCTCTGTTTTTGCTCCATAGGATATGTTACGGAAAGCTCCCCGGGACATCTGATTACCGGTCTTCTCCTGATGGGCGCTTCTCTTTTGCTGCCCCGTCTCTGCATTTTCTTTCCCGCGATTTTTTATATATTTTTTATGGATCATCTGTATGTCCCTGTTTTTGCAGGAAGCATCTTCTGCGGTTACCATATTTTCTCCGCCGATCAAAACAGGTTTTTTCTTTTCCTGTGGAGTTTTCTGCTCATAATCCTTTCCTTCATCCTGCAGCGCCGTACAGAAACCTCCGAAAAACTGAAGCAGAAGCTTATGAAGCTCCGGGATGACAGTACAGAAAAAAACCTCCTTCTTGCAGAAAAAAACAGTATGCTTGTGGAAAAGCAAAATTCTGAAATTTATGCAGCCACTCTGAAAGAGAGAAACCGCATTGCCCGGGAGATCCATGACAATGTAGGCCATCTTCTTTCCCGTTCCATCCTTCTTACCGGAGCGGCAAAAGCTGTCAATAAAGAATCCGCTCTGGACTCTGTGCTGGAAAATCTGGATCAGTCTTTAAATCAGGCCATGACAAGTATCCGGACAAGTGTCCATGATCTTCATGACGATTCCATAAATCTGAGAGATGCAGTCACCGGACTGGCTTCGGAATTTCAGTTCTGCCCGGTAACACTGGATTACGATATGGGATATGAGGTTCCAAAAGAGATCAAATACTGTTTTATCAGTATTATAAAAGAAGGGCTTTCCAATATATCCAGACACAGCAGCGCCACTGAGGCACACATTATCCTGAGAGAGCATCCGGCGCTTTATCAGCTTTGTATCGAAGACAACGGAAAACCTGCTGGCACGTTATCCGGCAAAAAGGACGGGCATATTTCCTCTGATGACCGCTCCCGCGGCATCGGTCTTTCCAATATGAAGGATCGGCTGGAATCACTGAAGGGAACCCTTCAGATCACTACAGACAATGGGTTTCGGCTTTTTATCACCATTCCCAAAGAACAGGAGTAAAAAATGAATGTTTTGATCGTAGACGATGATATTTTTGTATCAGGAGCATTAAAGACCATTCTGGAATCCAGCGGCGACATCACAGTTCCTGCCACCGGGTCTGATGGAAAAGAAGCGGTTGCATTATTCCGCAGATATCACCCGGATGTACTTCTTATGGATATCCGGATGAAAGAAGTAAGCGGCCTGGATGCAGCCGCAGAAATACTGAAAGAATTTCCAGATGCCAGAATCCTCCTTCTCACCACCTTTTCCGATGACGAATATATCGTCCGTGCGCTGAAGCTGGGCGCTAAAGGATATCTTCTGAAGCAAGACTATGCCAGCATCCTTCCTGCCCTCCGGGCAGTCTATTCCGGACAGACAGTTTTTGGTCATGAAATTGTATCCAAGATCCCCGAACTGCTCCATTCCGGCTCTTCTTCCTTCAACTACAGAGACTATGATATCAGTGAACGGGAACAGGAGATCATCCGGCTGATTGCCGACGGACTCAGCAACAAGGAAATTGCCGCCCGTCTGTTTCTCAGTGAAGGAACGGTACGAAATTATCTCAGTTCTATTCTGGATAAGCTGCAGCTTCGGGACCGGACACAGGTAGCTGTGTTTTATTACAGGAACCGTTAAAGATCCCGGACCATTTCATGCCATTCTTCACCGCCCCACACGGATCCGGAAAGTCCCAGATCCTGAAAGCCGAACTTCCGGTACATTTCCACCTTTTCGCCCAGACAGGTAAGAACCAGACGTTCCCGTCCTCTCTTCCTTTCCCGTCCGGCATAACGCTCCACCAGTTCTCTTGCAAGACCCTGTCCGCGATAATCCGGAAGTACGGCAAGACCTGTCAGCATGATATTTTTTCCGCCTGCATCATGAAGGGAAGCATCTGTAAAAAATTCATCCCGCAGATGCTTTTCCTCTGTGGCGATCCCGTTGAGAAATCCGGCAATCTTTCCGCTTTTCCTGTCCACCGCCACCAGAAAGATCTCCGCTGCCGCCTGAATCCTTTCTTTCATGAATTGAGGGGCACAGGCCTCATTTGGCGGAAAGCATTTCTGTTCCAGCGCTGCCGCCTCCTCTGTTTCCTCTGTCCGCACACTGCGGAATTCAAACTGTTCTTCTAATTTTGCATCTTTCATCTGTTATTCTCTGCCTTTCTGAAATCACTTATACTTTCTCTGGATTCTTCTCCGGTTTTCCGGAAAGTTTTACCGTTGCACTGTCAATCTGATGATCCTTAATGCCACTGATATGTATCTGAAGATTCCGGATCTGAACATCAATATCCTGTTTTCCGTCCTCCGGGATCCACCCTAATTTCTGAAATACCAATCCCGTCACTGTATCAAACTCCGAAGAAGAGATTTCCACACCCAGAGCATCCTCAAACTTATCAATTTCCACATTTCCACTGATCATCCAGGTATCTTCATTGAGTTTTTCCATATAGGGATCTTCATTCTTGTCTGCGGTCGGTTCGTCCTCCAGATCTCCTACCAGCTCTTCTATCAGATCATATAACGTAACGATTCCTGTCATACCGCCATATTCATCAATGATGACCGCCATGGATTTTTTCTCTGTTTTCATATTTTTGAACAGAACGTCTGCTTTTGTGGTCTCCAGAACAAAGTATGCAGGATATACTGCTTTTTCAAGAACATTTTCCCGGCTTTTATCTTCCATACGGAAATAATCTTTGGCATTTAAAACACCGATCACATTATCCGGTGATCCGTCGCACACCGGATAGCGTGTATGGCGGCTGTTATGAATGGTCTCCGCCCAGGAATCCATATCATCCTCCAGCCACAGGATCGTAACATCTGTGCGGTGAGTCGCTATGCTTTCCACCATGATGTCATTAAATTCAAACACATTCTGGATAAACTCTTTTTCCTGATGATCAATCGTTCCTTTTTCACTTCCCACATCAACCATCATTCGGATTTCTTCTTCACTTACCTGCTCTTCTTCCTCATCAGGATCGATTCCGCACAGGCGCAGAACAAAATTTGTAGATATGGAAAGAAAAGAAACAATTGGTTTAAATACAATGGAAATGCCGCTTACCAGACCAGATATTCCCATGGCAAGCTGTTCCGGTTTTTTCATGGCGATCCGTTTCGGAACAAGCTCTCCAAAAATCAATGTGAAATAAGAAAGTACCAGTGTGATCACAATTACCGCTCCGGCATCCAGAGTTGCTCTCGGAATCTCCACTCCCAGAGAAAGGATCCAGTCAACCAGTGGTTCCGAAAAATTATCCGCTGCAAATGCACTTCCCAGAAAGCCGGAAAGTGTGATGGCAACCTGGATCGTGGCCAGGAACCTTGCCGGCTCCCGTGTCAGCCGAAACAGTCGTTTCGCACGGTTGTTTCCCTGCTCTGCCATACGTTCCAGCTTCGTTTCGTTAATGGACAATACCGCTATTTCCGCACTTGCAAAAACAGCATTCAATGCAATCAGTACAACCTGAAGCAGCAATAAAAATATTACAGAACTATTCATATTTTTGACCTCTCTCAAATTTTTTTAATAATCTTTTATATACAACACAAGACATGACCTGTAGATTGAAAAATACACAGACCATGCCTTGAAATATATGTCATTCATTCAGATTATTCTTTTGATTCGGGTCAGCGCAACTGTCGCTATCTTCCATTATAAAAACCCCGCCTCCTGTAAAAGATTTAATGGTACATATTATAGACATTCCTTCCACAGCAGTCAATATTACAGACATAAAATTCCATAAAGATTTTATAAAATCATCTGCCCGGTCATTGGTCAATACCGCCTGTTCCACATGCTGAAATAGAAAACTCAGCTTTTGTATTCATGAATCTTTACCAGAATATAATAGAGCGGCTTAAACAATATCAGACAAAAAAATACCTTCCTGATGCAGGCGAAAAAAGGATTTCTGAATCTCTCTTTCTGTGCTGCACTCTATGGTGCAGGAAATCCCGGGTCTGTCGCGAAACAGTTCAAGAACCTGTCTGTACGGAACTGTTCCGTCTCCAAGAGCCTGATGTCTGTCCCTGTCTCCCGGATTATCATGAAGATGAAGGTGGCGGATATAAGGAAAAAGCATTTCTGCCCATTCTTTACAGTCTGTCCGGGAAAAACAGTTTGCATGACCAATATCCAGACAGATCCCAAAAGACGGATGAGAAACATTTTCCATGATTTCCCTCAATGGTTCCGGAAGAGGATCCATTACATTTTCCATAAGTATTTCCACAGAATCATCCTTATCCTCCAGAAACTTCTTATAAAAATCTGCCATCCGCTCTGCCCATCCCGTAAGGAAATAGATCAAGAAACGGGCCATGGAGAATAAGTTCTCTGCACCCCATAAACTCCAGTCGTTTCCGATAGGTTTCCAGCGTCCGGCCAGGCTTATCCAGATTTTCCGCAACTGAAAACTCAATGCTTTCTACTCCCATACCAGTCTGGGCAATTATTTCTTTCATTTCTTCATCTTTCAGCAGATGACTGACATAAATCATATCTTCTCCCCTTTGTTTTTTTATATTATACAAAACTTACTTCCGGTTTTCTATAAAAATAAACACATGGAAAAACCGGAAGGCTCCGATATGGAACTTTCCGGTTTTCTTAAGAGCTTTTTCCCTTTGAGGAATTGTAAAAATTCATGGCATTTTACAAGAGTTCTGACAGTTTCCCTGGCAAAGAAACTGTCAACTATGGGATTTGTTTATCTTAAAGTTTTACAGCAATCCTCCATACTGCAGGAAGATCGGTGCAAAAACCAAAGATACGATAGTCATTAATTTGATAAGGATGTTGATAGACGGTCCTGAAGTATCCTTAAAAGGATCTCCTACTGTATCGCCTACTACAGCAGCTTTATGTGCGGTGCTTCCCTTACCTCCGTGATGACCGTCTTCTATGTATTTTTTGGCATTGTCCCAGGCGCCGCCGGAATTTGACATAAAAATAGCAGTCAATACTCCCGTAACCAGCGCTCCGGTCAAAAGTCCGCCCAAAGCATTCGGTCCAAGAATCAGACCTGTTGCAAGGGGTGCGAGAACCGCCATCAGTCCCGGAAGGAACATCTCACGGAGAGCAGCATTCGTAGAGATTGAAACACAGGAAGCATAGTCCGGTTTGGATGTTCCTTTCAAAATACCGGGGTTCTCTCGAAACTGGCGGCGCACCTCTTCGATCATCTGGTGAGCTGCCTTGGAAACAGACTCCATTGTCATGGCAGAGAAGAGGTAAGTGAGCATACCTCCGATAAAGAGTCCGATAATTACCTTTGCATCAAGAATATCTATCTGATCAAGCTTTACTGCTTCTGCATAAGATACAAACAGTGCAAGAGCGGTAAGGGCTGCAGAACCGATCGCAAATCCTTTTCCAATAGCCGCCGTTGTATTTCCTACAGAATCAAGCTTGTCTGTAATCTTGCGGACAGAATCATCCAGACCGGCCATTTCTGCAATGCCGCCTGCGTTATCTGCTACAGGACCGTATGCGTCAATGGCAACGGTGATCCCTGTTGTGGAAAGCATTCCTACTGCTGCCAGCGCGATACCATAAAGTTCCATCAGTTTATAGGAAACCAGAATACCTGCACATACAAGCAGAATCGGTACTGCCGTAGACTGCATTCCCACTGCGATACCACTGATCACAGTTGTGGCAGATCCAGTCTCAGACTGAGCCGCTACTTTTTTTACAAATCGATATCCGTCAGAGGTATAGATCTCTGTTACAAAACCGATCAGAACACCAACCATAAGACCGGTAATAACTGTCAGTGCTGCACCAAAGCTTCCAAAAAACAGATGACTGAATGCAAATGCTGCAACGATCACCAGTGCAGTTGCAGAGTACTCTCCGATTTTCAATGCCTTATGAGGATCTGTTCCTCCCAGCTTTTTCACAAGAAACGCTCCGATCAGAGAAGCAGCTATACCTGCTGCAGACAGAAGAAGCGGGAACATGACTCCTGCATCTTCAAAAAATACCAGCCCAAGTGTCAGCGCTGAGATCAGAGAACCGACATAGGATTCAAAAAGATCAGCTCCCATACCTGCAACATCTCCGACATTATCGCCGACATTATCTGCGATCACTGCCGGATTACGGGGATCATCCTCTGGAATTCCTGCTTCCACCTTACCTACAAGATCGGCTCCTACATCTGCCGCTTTTGTATAGATTCCTCCGCCGACACGGCCAAATAGTGCAATCGAGGAAGCTCCCAGACTGAAGCCGGATAAAACAGAAACATCTCCGATGATCATATACAGAAGTCCAACTCCCAGAAGCCCCAGTCCTACTACAGCCATTCCCATAACGCTTCCGCCGGAAAATGCAAGTGACAGCGCACGGGGCATACCATGAAGCCTTGCCGCATTCGCCGTACGGCAGTTCGCACGGATAGCCGCACTCATACCCAGATAACCGGCTACTGTTGAAAAAGCGCTTCCAACCAGAAAACATACTGCTGTCAGCCAGTTTCCTGTACCAAATCCAATGATCACAAAAAGAACTGCAACGAATACGACCAGAATCCGATACTCAGAGGTCAAAAAGGCTCTTGCTCCCTCTGCAATAGCATCGGCAATCTCCCTCATTTTCTGATCGCCCGGATCCTGACTGATCACATATAATCTGGTAAATACAGCATATAGTAATCCTATCAGCCCTGCTGCCGGTACCAGATACATTATCATATTCATTTGTAATCACTCCTCCCTAAAAAATTTTGTTTTCTCCTTAAAATTATTGTAGCACAAACTTTTTAAGGTTTCAACAAAAATTTTTAGTTTTACCAAATTTTTTTAGGGAATATTTTAATTTTCTGTTTTTATTATATCAATTGATAGGATTTCAGTCGATTTCTGCGTTTTCTGTAATCCGGACAATAAGTTTCCACTTCTGCCCAGAACTCTCTGGAATGATCCATATGTTTCCGGTGGGCCAACTCATGGATTACTACATAGTCCAACAGCTCTTCCGGAAGGTAATAAAGCTGATAATTAAAATTTACATTTCCCTTTGCACTGCAGCTTCCCCACCGGGTCTTCTGATTCCGGATAGTGATCCTCCCTACTGTGACTCCCATAACCTGACAGTAATGCTTTACTCTTGCTCCTATTTTTTCTTTAATTTTTTCCATCTCTTCCGGGGATAAATTTTCCGGCGGCACCGCGCAGGTTGAATTACCTGTCTCCCTTCTGCTCTGTATCAGTGCAGTTTTATTAAAAATCCATTCTTTGTGCTTCTCCACCATATTTTTCAGTTCCCGGTCTGATAATCGTGCAGGAATCCGGACCAGGACTTCTTTCTCACTCCGTACCTCCAGTCCCACACTTTTTCTTGATGAGCGAAGCACAGTCAAAAGGATCTCCCTCTCCCCATTTTGTATTTTCAACTGCTGTAACAAAACGGATCTCCTTTCATAGCCTCAGAGAGTATTTTTTTATTCTTCTGACAGTGCTTCCTCGATCGCTTCCCCTGCGTCCTCCAGCGCATCCAGCGCTTCTGTAAGAATATCCGCCTTATCCTGATTTTTATCCTCGTATTCCTCCAGAATCTCCACCAGCTGATCCTTCAGCTCCTCCAGCTTCTCTCTGATCGCTTCCAGATTTTTATTCTCCTCTTTACCTGCTGTAAAATTTCTTACCTTTGCCATAATTGCTTCTCCTTATCTTTTAATCAATGGTTTCTACTTCTACCTTTCGGTTTTTTCCTTCCTGCTTCCAGATCATCAGATGAATCTTATATTCTACGGAATCCTTTACATAAAGAAAAGGCTCCTCTGTCAGCATTTCCACCTGTTTTCCGGATTTCTCCAGCTGCTTTTTTCTCTGTTCTGCTTTTTCCTGTATCCGGCGGATTTTTTCTGTATCTTCTTCATATGACTTCTGATTCTGTTTTTCTGCAGGATGGTTCCAGTGATCTGTGCCAAAGTCCCGGCGTTCATATGCAGAAGCCGCCTGAGACAGCTTCGCATTAAGCAGATCCACCACTTCTGCATGTTTTATTTTATGCAGCATCCGCGCAATCTGCTTTGCGACACATTTTACAGGAATCCGCTGATACAGTCGAAGCCATTTTTTCAGACTTTTATCTCCGGCTTCCTCTGCAAGCTGCGTCATTACCTGCAGTGCCTCCTCTGAAACCTGCCACCAGGAACAGGAAGGCACCAGATACTTCTCTGAAACAGCCGGATAACAGCAAAAATTCAACGGCGGAAATTCTGCCAGACTGGAAATCCGTCTTTCCTCCTGAGAACAGAATTCCTCTCCCAGATACTCCCTTTTATCCCGGAGAATAGCAATCCTGTATTCCAGCTGTCGGAGATATTCATAGCCCTTTACCCAAAAATGTCCGGTCTTCCCATAATCAAACAAATGAACCTCCAGCTTCAGATCCTGAAAAAACAAGGTACAGACCGTAGCTTCCTGATGCACCACCAATACATACTGATCTCCATCCTGATCCAGATCCGCCCACAGTTCTCCCTGAAAATCCGGCAGATAAGTTCCGGTCAGTTTTGCCTGACAAAAAACAAGAAAGCTTTCCACAGCGTCGTTCATCAGATATACCAGATGAATCTCTCCCGTCTCCTTTCCTTCGGGCAGGATCAGTTCAAACTGCCCCTGAGACAGAAGCAGTTCCAATTTCTCATATTCCTTTTTAAACGGGAATTTTTCTTTCATAAGTCCTCTTCCTTTTTCTTAATCGCCATAAGTATAGCATATTCGGACAATATTCTGTACCACTCTGTTCACATTCCGTTTTCCTGCGCATTTTTCCTTAAAAAAATCTTTACTTTTCACAAATTTTGTAAGAAATAACCAATTTTTTTGTTTACAAAATATTTTTTTATGCTAAAATAGAATTAGTTGTATTGCAATCATAATTATTTTTATGGCGTAGCAAAAAAAGTGTACAAAAAAATTCAAAAAGGAGGATTTCACTTATGAAGAACGCCAAAAACGCAGATATTGCAAACATTTATCGTCTTGACGGGCAGGTTCCTGTTATGAAGGCTATTCCATTTGGTCTTCAGCACATTCTGGCAATGTTTGTTGCCAATCTGACACCCATTACCATTATCGCCGGTGCCGGCGGACTGAAGCAGGCGGAGATTGCCATACTTCTCCAGAATGCCATGTTCGTTGCCGGAATTGCAACTCTGATCCAGCTTTATCCGCTCTGGAAGATAGGATCCCGGCTTCCCATTGTAATGGGTGTCAGCTTTACCTTTGTAACAGTTCTCAGTACAGTGGCTGCCAATTATGGCTATCCATCCGTTGTCGGAGCTGTTCTGGTCGGTGGTATCATGGAAGGTACCCTTGGTCTTCTGGCAAAATACTGGAAAAAGATCATCTCTCCGATCGTTGCCGCATCTGTTGTAACTGCTATTGGATTTTCTCTTTTCACGGTTGGTACCAGATCCTTTGGTGGTGGATACTCAGAAGATTTCGGCTCTGCCCAGAATCTTATTCTCGGTACGATCACTTTACTGGTATGCCTGATCTGGAACATTCTGGCAAAAGGCTACTGGAAACAGCTTTCTGTATTAGCCGGTCTGATCGTCGGCTACATTGTAGCCATCTTTATGGGAAAAGTAGATCTCTCTGTGATCTTTTCCGGAGGTATCATCTCTTTCCCGAAATTCCTGCCTTATGCGCCGGAATTTCATCCCGGAGCCATAGTTTCTGTTGCAATCATCTTTCTGGTGTCTGCTGCTGAAACAATCGGAGATACCACAGCCATGGTTTCCGGAGGACTGGAACGTGACATAACAACTGAAGAAATTTCCGGCTCACTTGCCTGTGACGGATATGCCTCCGTATTTTCTTCTCTGTTAGGATGCCCTCCTGTTACCTCTTTCTCTCAGAATGTAGGTCTCATTGCCATGACAAAGGTAGTAAACCGTTTCACAATCATGACCGGTGCCGTATGCATGATCCTTGCAGGTCTGCTTCCTCCTGTCGGAAACTTTTTCGCCTCCCTTCCGGATTCTGTTCTGGGCGGATGTACCATCATGATGTTTGGAACCATCCTGACATCCGGAATTGAAATGATTGCCAAAGCAGGCTTCACTCAGAGAAACATTACGATTGCCGCACTGTCCCTTTCCGTTGGTATTGGCTTTACTGCTGCCAGCGAAATCGAGATCTGGCATATTTTCCCACAGCTTCTCCAGTCTGTATTCTCTGCAAATGTAGTAGCTGTCGTATTTGTAATGGCAATTATATTAAACTTGGTTCTTCCAAAGGATATGGAGATCAAACGTGTTCAGTAAAAACTGTATACACCGGATCCTCATTTCTTACATATATTGAGCCCTCTATGAAGGAAAAACCCGGAAACCGATCTGTATTTCTCAACAGATCATTTCCGGGTTTTTCTTTCTCTTCTGTTTCTCAGTCTTTTATTGTATAACACATCATTTCATAATGGAGCTCCGTTCCCTCCATGATTTCTGCCGGAAGAAGTGCTCTTGCCACACATTTTAATTCTTCCTCCGGCATGTCCGTTCTCTTTAACATGGCATAATCGCCGTCAATTCTTTCTACAATGTAATCACAGACTAACATCTTTTGCCCTCCTTAAATGCAACCGTGTTCTTTTATCCCTGCTTTTTCTCCATGGATTCTATTTCCACTTTCAGTTTAAAAATATTTTCTTCAATTTTGGAAATAATCCTGCGGAACTCTTCGTCGCTTTTCCCCGTCGGATCTTCCAGCTCCCAATTATCATCAAATGCTCTTCCAATAAAAGGACAGCCGACATTACATCCCATAGAAACCGCAATATCCGGGGACGGAATCTCATTAATTAATTTAGAATACTGTGTTTTCTCCATATCAATATCGTAAAGCTCTTTCATTATACGAACTGCATCCTGATTGATTCGGGGCTTTGTTTCTGTTCCAGCTGAATAGCTTTCAAATACATCCGACGCAAAATAGTTTCCAAGCGCCTCTGCTATCTGGCTCCTGCATGAATTATGTACACAGATAAATGCTACTTTCAATTTCGTCATCCTATTTTCCCCCATGAAACGGACATACTTTATGAAGACATTGATTGTTTTGTTCTGAACGGGTACACTTTATATCTCCCAGTTCCATTTTTACTCCAATCCTTTCTTCTGTGAATTTTACTGCTTCCATAATAGCCAGATAAGAATCCCGTTTACAGCAACGTGGTCCGCCGTTGCTGCCGATTGCGCCAAGAGCTCTGGATGTCATCAGATTACAGAATCCACAGGCGCCTCCTGGAACTTCCTTTCCTCTCCGGTAGATTTCCGGTAATTCCTGGTTCAGATCGACCTCACCGCCTGCATTATGATATGCAGTCAGCAAGGCTGCCCCAACCATCACATGATGCTCCGGTCCATGCATATGACAAAATGGCATCTCCATCATTTTTTCAATAATTTCAACAGGGTTTTTACTCTGTTCATTCAGGCATACTCCAATAATACTGTCCATTCCCTTTGTGTGACATTCACTGCATACATAATGTCCATTTACACAACGGGTTTTGCTGTTTTCTTTTTTATGGCAGACTGCACACTCCATCTCCACATCTTCTTTTAAATATTCTAACGGTGCCTTGCAGATCAGACATTCTTCTTTCATTTCAATCTTTATCTCCATGGTATAAATTTTTATATTTGTATGTTTCCATACTCTTATGCTTTTGGTAAGAGCAGCGCAGCAATTCCTATTACGAACAATATCGGAAATGCTATGTAGACCAATCCGCCTACGACCAGACCGATCAATATCAAAGGCAGCAATACAATCGTAACCACAAACTTTGAAATTCCCCATGCAGCTTTGATTCCAAAAAATAACAGCTTACCAAATACCCATATCATACAAATAGTAAATAACAATGATAACATTTTTCTACCTCCATTATGCAACTGTGCTTATCTGCTTTTGTTCTTTTTCCGGTTTCAGTACTGATTTATTCTGTATTCCCAGCTTTGCACTGAATTCCGGATTCTTTTTTATTTTTCCGATAACTGTAACCAGCTGGATTCTTTTTGCTGTATCCATCCTGACACCTCATTTCTCCCGACTTATCCTTGCCGTTTTTCCATGTTTTCAGTATAATTATTTTATATGCAGAAATACACGATAAATAAGAAGACTTAGGACTGTGTATTTCTCTGTTTTAGAGAGATGGGGGAAAAACAATGGGTAAACAATCGACAAGGGAAAATAAAAATATATATCAGCTGTGCCGGGAAGCACAGGGACTCACACGGGAAAAAGCAAGTGAAAATATGGTCGGCGTATCTGCCTCAAGAATTGAAAAAATCGAATATGAGCTTCAGGAGCCAACGCCTTATGACATCATCCAGATGGCAGATTGTTATAAAAGACCGGAGCTTTGTAATTACTACTGTTCTCACAAATGTACGATTGGGGACCGCTATGTTCCGGAAATTGAGATCTCCGAATTATCCAATATTATCCTGGAAACAATTGCCAGCCTGAATGAGATCAATCCACTGACCAGCCGTCTGATCCAGATTTCACGGGATGGAAAAATTTCAGATGATGAGATCAAAGACTTTGCTTTTATCAGTAAAAAACTGGACGAAGTATCCCTGGCTGTGGATTCACTGAATCTCTGGGTTGACAAAACCGCCAGCGAAAACAACATTAATATTGAACTGTTAAATGCAGAAAAAGAAAAACTGAAATAAAAAGAAAGGGCAGTCGTTTACGAAAATCCCGTAAATCACTGCCCATGAGAATCCTCTGCCCAAAAGCAGAAAGACTTTTATAGCTGTCTCAGGATTCCCTCAACTCTGCAGATTGCATCCGAAACCTGCCAGGAAGCCTGATTAATCCGATCCTGTACCATCCAATCCACCACAAAACCATCAAAAAACCAGTCTGCAAAAGAAAGAAAATCACCTGTCTCAATATCAAGATGACAGGCTATATTAACATCATTCAATTCTCTGCTGAAATTTCTGAGATCATATTTCGCCTGTTCCATGTTTTGTTTTGCCCGGTCCATTTTGGAGTGTTTTGCCATCGTAGAAATAAAGCCCGTTTACCGGCCTCGACTGCTTCTCTCTTTTCTTTTTCCAAATCATATGCCATAATTATCCCTCTCTTGTATGTTTCTTGAGAGAATTATATCTTTTGTTTAAAAATAAATATACTGTCTTTATGTGGAAACAGGATTCTGTATTCCACTATTTTTGATAAAAGTGTAATCTAAAATTTACAGGTTTCTATTTTCTCAAAATTTTTTCCATTGCCTTACCCCTGGCAAGTTCATCCACCAGCTTATCCAGATACCTGATTTCACGCATCAGCGGATCTTCAATGTTTTCAACCCGAACCCCGCATACCACACCTGTAATCTTTTCCCGGTTTGGATTCATTTCCGGAGCCTGACGGAAGAAATCACCATAGGTAATCTCACTGTCTGTAAGCGCCTCAATCTGCTGCATCGTATAGCCGGTAAGCCATGAAGTGACCTGGTCAACCTCTGCCCTGCTGCGGCCTTTTCGTTCTGCTTTTGCTGTCAGAAGACCATATACCTTTGAAAAAGACATGGCAAATACCTTTTCATTCTCCATATTTATTCCCCTCCATTATCTTTGTTTCTTAGCTTTTTTCGGACGATTATTCATATACTCATGGGCCAGGATATCCTTCAGGACCAGCATGGCATCCTGCTCTGAATAGCCGTAGTCTGCCTGAAGCTCTGTCAACATGCGGCGGATCTCTGCCGCGTATTTTGGAATATCTACTTCCTGCTGATAGGCATCAAGAACAGGATATTTTGTACTCCATGCTTTTGTCCAGTCTACCTTTTCCTGATTTTCTTCCGTTGAATTTCGAATAACTTCTTCAATAGGTTTCATCTGTATCTCCTTATCTCAGGCATCGGTCATATCTTCATTCCTTTCTAAACATCCACAAGATTTTCTTTGGCCGAAATACAGAAAATTATAATGACTTTAGATATTCCTCTACATTCAGATATTGAATACCTTCCAGGCTACCACTTTCACCACGATAAATGACATATTTTCCGGTAATTTCTCCATAGCGATGGCTTGTCATAGCGCATTTTTCCTCGTCTTTCAAATGGCGGCTCTGTTCTGGAACCTGTTCTTTACTGTACTTCACTTCGTAGATCTTGCAGTTAAGTTCTTTTGGGTCAAAAACTACCATATCGAACTCTCCGACTGCGAATTGAAGCTTGAATACCTTTTTCTCCGGATGAGCAATTTTCGTTTCCAGTAAAACAATATCTTCCATCATTCTTCCACGGATCTCACTGAGCAATCTATCCAGAATTCTCTGTCTTTCAACCAGCGATAATTCACTGAACTTTGCATCGAGAAGCAGGTTAGACACAATCGCATTGGCCTGCGCATATCGCATACCTGGCTGAGTGATTACTGTCACACTTTCTTTTCGATTGACTTCCGGCAATGATTCGAGATCAATCTTCATAATCAGATCCAATAAGGTAAGGTATTCCTCTATCTGTGCCATATGATAATCTTCAATCTGAATGCTTTGCTCTTCCTTGTTCAGAATATCGAGCATCTGCATCATACCACGAGTCACTGCATCCAGATCCATATGTGCTTTGATATTCATAGGAGCTTCCCTGTCTCTAAGCAGATTTGATGCCGTTACAGCAATATCATGCGACTTGAATGTCCTTTCAACAACCCTGCGCGTGAAGCTGTGATTGATGTTTTCAACTACACGATTGATTACACTCGTCAGTTCTCCCTTTTCATACAGATCCAATAATGAGCGGAAATGTCCACCATATTCATACATCTTAAGGGAATGCTGGATGTTTTTTGCAATCGCTGTATCAATATATTCTTCCGCACTTCTGGCTGAAGCAAAGATAGCATCCTCGTTGTAATTTACACCGCTTAAACTCATGGTTCCACCGTAACGGATATACTCATCAATTCCTTTGATTCCGAGAACCTCCTCGAATTCACGATACGGGATGAAGGTTGTATGCATCATAATGCATCGATCATACAGCTGTTCCTCTTTTGAGAAGGCAAACCCCAAAGAATCCGTTCCCGATAAAACAATCTTCATTCCGCTGCTGGCATAAATGTCTGAGAAGAGTGCCGCACCTTCGATGAAGTCCTCCATGAGTGTTACCTCATCGATAAATACATATTTGAAACCTTTTGTCTCCAGCAGCCTTAGATCCTCATCGATATCTTCCAGGATATCTCTGGATCTCACCTGGATAAAGGCAGCCTTACGAAATTCAGTTTCAGGTAACTCTGTAAGAATCTGACGAATCATCGTTGTCTTACCGGTCCTTCGAAGGCCATAGATTACAAACACTTTATCTGTCTGACTGCCGAACACATAATCTCGTAGTTCACGAATACATTCTCTCTTCTTGTATTTCTTTGTTACAGCAATTTGCGCGCGAAGACGGCTGCCTGTTCTTACAGTTGTCTTAAACTCCAGATGTTCTTCTTTTGTGGTTGCCTTCTCAGGGATAATTTGTTTTTTCAATTCTTTGAGATCTTTTTCCAGTTTCTTTCGCCGATCAATCCTATCTTTAAGTTCTGCAACATCTTTAAAATCAATATATTTTTCTACACGCTTACCATTCCTGGTGATTCGATGATAATAGTATTCTTTATCTCTAATCTTCTTTTTTGTGATGCTACCTTCGGGCAATATGGCAATTTCCCGTTCAATCTCAGCAATTGCATTCATTAATTCTTCCTGACTCATAAGTAACACCTCCCAAACTTGTTATACCCATTATACCCATATTTATTCATTTTATCAAGGGTATAACGGGTATAATATTATCTCAAGTTTGATCCAACAAAACTATTGATCGCCATCTTGGCTACCATTTCGTCGCAAATGAAAAGAAAGTGCTTTTCCCTTTATTTACTCTCCAGTGATTTGGCCAAAGTAGTTAAAAGTGCTGCCATCTCCGGATTGGAAAAGACTTTCGCCAGGAGCTCTGCATCCACATTTGTCGGAAGTTCTACTGTCTTTCCGGCCACATTGGCATGCATACTCGGATCCAGATTCTTCTTCTCGTAAAAGGCCTGCTCGAAGAGTTCCGCATTTTTTCTACGATCATCATCAATGATATGAGAGTATACATCGGTGACCATATTAATCTGGGAATGACCGGAGTCTCCCTGTACCGCCT
>PPYE01433055.1_pt1 | contig 34706 bp, 36 predicted proteins | sample 1559881 | NCBI WGS metagenome assembly PPYE01 (sample SAMN08240022, study PRJNA423297) | Human gut metagenome, whole genome shotgun sequencing project.
CGAACACAGAAGTTAAGCTCATCAGTGTCGAAAATACTTGGCGGGCGACTGCCTGGAAAGATAGAGCGGTGCCAACACAGATTCAAAAAAGCGACTCGCATTTGCGGGTCGCTTTTTTGCTGTTCTTATGCTATAATGAGTTTAATTAGAAAGGAGAGGAAAAAGATGTGGAATCGGTTTTAGCGGGCAGGGCATCGGGCCTTGCTGCTTTTGAAAAAAGTGAGGAGGCTGAAGAATGTCTTATTTTACATATTATGGAAAGAAAATTTTTTATAGAGAAGTAGGAGAGGGGAAACCGGTTCTTTTTCTGCACGGAAATACCGCGTCCTCCAAAATGTTCGAGTTCATTTTGCCGCTCTATCAGGCGGACTGCCGCGTTTTTTTGATGGACTTTTTAGGGAATGGCAGGTCAGACAGGGTGGAAGAATTTCCGCCGGCGCTTTGGATTGAGTGGGGACGGCAGGCGGCTGCCCTGGTGCGGCACCTCGATATGGGAAAGGTTTCCCTTGTCGGCACCAGCGGGGGCGCTTGGTCAGCAGTCAATGCGGCGCTGGAATGTCCGGAATTGGTGGAGAAGGTGGTGGCGGACAGCTTTGATGCTTCCGAGCACCTGCGTCCTGAGTTTGCCCGGAGCGTGGTGGCGGAGCGAGAGGCGGCGAAGTCTTCGGATGCCTGGCAGTTTTATCAGTGGTGCCAGGGAGAGGATTGGGAGAAAGTGGTTGATCAGGATACCCGCGCTTTGGTCGCTTGTACTGAGCAGCAGATTTCCCTCTTTGCAAAGCCGCTCGATCAGCTTCGCGTTCCGCTCTTGTTGACCGGGAGCCGGGAGGATGAGATGGTTGCGCCAAACTTTGCCGAGCGCTACCGCGAAATTCAGCGGATGCTGCCGCAGACAAAAATCCACCTTTTTGAAAAGGGCAGGCATCCCTCCATTCTAACCAATGCCGAGCAGACGGCACAGTTCATTAAAGATTTTTTGAAATCATAAATAAAAAAGTCGCTGCATTTAGTTTGATGCAGCGATTTTTTTATTTGCGGTATCGTTTGGGGTTGAGAATCGGAAGCAGGATGGAAAGAACAACCATCACCATAAAGAGGCCGAGCCCCACAAGCAACGGGGGATTTTGTCCGCTGAAGCTGCCATATAACAGCAGGAACAGCCCCAGGCCGCATCCCATCACACATTTTCCATAGAGTTGGCAAAGGACCTGTACGTTGTAGGTGGCTTTGTTTTCCTTCCGCATGGTGTTCCACCCAGCAAGGAACCAGGTTCCTCTTTGATGATAGATATTGAAGCCCCATACCACAGCGCCCACGGAAATTCCGAAAGTGATTATCAGTTCAAGCCAGCTCATCAGATAGGCCTCCTTTACAGAATGATCTTTTTTTCATCATACTATGAAAGGCCGTTTTTGTAAAGTGGGAGGATGGAAAATCAGAAAGGCCTCCCAACGGGAGGTCTTTCTGAAAGAACGAACAGGCTGTTTTACAAACCCGGCGTCGAGAAATAAAAGCTTCAATTTTATACCCAGCTAATCCGCGAATTGGGTGGGGGTTCAGCCCACCATAAATAGGACTCGGCATCACGCCACCGAGCGCAGCCGAAGGCAAGCGATCTGCGCGAGAACGTTAATCCTCGATCAGCAGAAGCTCCATTCGCGCATTGGCCCCGGGCTCAGCCCGGGGCCGCGAGGGAGAAGCTAAGGCTTTTATCTAACCGATACGCGAATCGGGTGCAGGCTCAGCCTGCCGCGAATTGGGTGCAGGCTCAGCCTGCCGTTAGCGGGTGAGCTTGAGGGCGGTGGAAAGCTCGTGCAGGACGCGGTCTTTGGCAATCACCAGAACCTTGTCCCCGCTCATAATCTGCGCGTTGCCGCGAGGGATGATGAGCTTGTCGTCGCGGAAAATCGCTGCCAGTACGGCATCCTCCGGGATGTCCAGCTCAAACAGCCGCTTGCCGCTCAGCGGGTAGTTGTCCGGAATCTGCAGCTCGTTGAGCGAGGCTTCGCCGCGGTTGAGCGAGAGCAGTGCCTTGATGCGGGCGGTGTCGACCTCGCGCTCCAGCAGACGCGCAATGTTGTCGGTGCTGGAAATCGGGATGTCGACGCCCAGCTTTTTCATGACAGCAGCATTTTTCGGGTTGTTGACCCTGGCGACCGTCTTTGGCACGTGAAAAATTTCCTTTGCCAGCTGGCAGGAAATCAGGTTGTCCTGGTCCAGACCGGTGACCGCGATGACGGCGTCCGAGCGGGAAGCGTTGGCGGCAGTCAGCGCCTCAATGGTGGAACCGTCCGCGTTGATGGTGGGGATGTCCAGCTGAGTGGAAGCGTATTCGCAGGTGCGTTTGTTTTTTTCGATGATCAGAGGCTGGTGTCCGTGCTCCAGCAGCGTCTTGCACAGGTAAAATCCAACCTTGCCTCCGCCGATTACGATAACGTTCATATTCTTTTCCCTCTTTAAACGATTAGTGGATGTTGGTGCAGATCAGCAGCTTGTCTCCGGGACGGATGGTGCGGTGATGAGCAGGGCCTAAAATCAGGTCGACCACCATGATGGTCTCGCCGGTTTCGTCGATGATGGCTATCAGTGACTCGGGCTGCAGCATCCGCGCGGCCTGCTCCACCGTTTTGCCGTGCAGCTCCTCCGGGGCAGGCATGGTGGAGACGGACATGACCTCGTTGCCCACTGTCAGGTGACGGGTCTGGGTGCGCTTGGTCAGCATGGCGTAGACAGAGGAAACGGTGATGTTGGTGGGACAAACCGACTGGATATCAAAGCGGGAGAAGATGTCCTCCCGCAGCGGGTCGAAGATGCGGGCGACAATTTTGGGGACGTTGAAAATTTCGCGGGCGATCTGGCAGACCATGATGTTTGTGTTGTCGTCCTCTGTCACCGCTGCCAGCGCGTCGCATTCCTCAATGCCTGCCTGACGCAGGATGTCCAGGTCAATGGGGACGCCCTGGATGGTCAGACCGGAAAAATCGTCCGACAGCAGATCAAAATTTTCGCGGTTGAGCGCAATGATCGAGACGTCGTGTCCCAGCTGGCACAGGGTATCCGCCAGGTGGGAGCCGACCTTTCCACAGCCGATAATCAGTACGTTCATAAAAAGACTCCTTTACAAGCCTAAAATATCTGGTGAATTTTCCGCCGGCTGCAGGCCGACGGATCAAGACTACTATAGCATAAATTCCATCAGGAATAAAGAGGCAAATCTTTTTTTGGAAAAAGTTTTTCTCTTTGGAGTCATAAATGGCGGCCGGCGGAGAAAACTAAAGAAAAATTATTAAATTATTTACCAAATGGCTAGTGACAAATGTTTCATTTTATGGTATATATGTTTATATGGAGGGTTATCATCTAAAACGAAAGGAGCGCTTTTCAAATGAAAAAAGCAGCTATGTTGGCAATTCTGGGTGCGGTGGCAGCAGGAGCAGCCGCCGTTTGTGCAAAGGTAATCCGTGACAGACAGAATGAGGCAGAGGACGAATATACCGAATGCCCCTGCGGATGCAGTGAGGAAGGAGACGGCCAGGAGCAGAACAGCCAGCCGGAAACAGCCGAGCAGCCGGTGTCGGAAGAATTTTATCAGGAAGAGGAGCCTGCTGAAACACCGGCGGAGGAGCCAATGGAGGAATCCGTAGAAGAGCCTGCAGAGGAATCTGCGGACGAACCGGTAGAAGAAGCGGCGCAGGAGCCGCAGGAAACTGATGACGAGGAGACGATCTGACAGAAAAATAAGGGCCGCTTTCTGCGGCCTTTTTTTGTGACGAGGGAAAGGAAGGGCTGACAATGAAGGTTTGGTATCTGGATCACAGCGCGGTGGCGGTCAAGACCGAAAAGCACCTGCTGCTGTTTGATCTGGCGGGCAAGGCTCTGTCGGGCCAGCCGGGAGAGGGGCTGGCAGAGGGCTGTGTGAACCCGGATGAAATCAAGGACGAGGACGTGCTGGTTTTTGTCTCCCACGAGCATAAGGATCATTTTGACCCAGCTATTTTTTCGCTGCGGGAGAAGCTCAGCAGGGTCCGTTTTGTGCTGCCCGAGGAGCTGGATGAGGTGTATCAGGCCGACCTCTTTGTCTCGGCAGAGGAAGAACAGTGCAAACATTACGCACTGCCGGATTGCCGCATCACCACCTTTGCCTCGACCGATATCGGGGTGGCCTACCTGTTGGAGATTGACGGCCTGCTCATCTACCATGCGGGTGACCTGAACTGGTGGCACTGGGAAGGGGAGGACGAGTTTAACCGTGACCAGGAGCGCCGCTATCAGCACCAGATGCAGCTGCTGGCGCAGGAGCTGGACGGAGAACCGCTCGACCTTGCCTGCGTGCCGGTTGACCCAAGGCTGGAGGGAGACTTCCTGCGCGGGTTGCTGGCCTTTGACGCAGCGGTCAGGGCAGAGCACATCCTGCCCATCCATCTCTGGGGCGACCTTTCGGTGCCGGACCGGATACGGGAACAGGTCCGGCCGCAGCTTTGGGAGCGGGTTCTGCCCTTAAAGGAGCGGGGCAGGGTGCTTTAATCCGCAAAATGGCAAAGGGGGAGGAAAACCATGCAGTTGGATAAAGAAAATATCAAGAAGATTGTCGGAATCGTCAGCTTTGCAATCCTGCTCAACTGGGGCTTAAAAAACACCGACTTTCTGGGAAGGCTGTTGGGGCTGCTTGTTGGGCTGATCCTGCCGTTTTTGATCGGCGGGGCGCTGGCCTTTATCATCAACGTGCCGATGCGCTTTTTGGAGCGCACCCTGTTTGAAAAGCCCTATGCCCGGCGGCAAAAGCAGCCGCAGAAGGGAAAGGGCAAGCAGTCCACCCTGCAGGCAGCCAAAAAGAAAAATCCGCCTTTCTGGTACCGCGCAAAGCGGCCGCTGAGCCTGGTGCTGAGTCTGGTGCTGGTGATTGGCGTGATGTTCATTGGCATGTTTTTGATTGTGCCCGAGATTGCCAACAGCGTTGTCACCATCGCCAACAGCCTGCGCAGCTTTCCGGAACAGCTGCACAGCTGGAGCCAGAAGCTGATGGAGTGGACGCCGCAGATTGCGTTGTGGCTGGAACAGCTGGACCTGAATCTGGACAGCATCAACTGGCAGCAGGTGCTGACCGAAGTGGCGAGCTTTTTGCAGAACGGCGCGGGAAATGTCCTGAGCACCACCGTGAATGTTGCCGCCTCGATCTTCAATGGAGTGGTCACCGCCTTTTTGGCGATCGTTTTTTCGTTCTATCTGCTGACCAACAAGGAGAAGCTGGGCAGCCAGATCAAACAGCTTTTGTACGCGGTGCTTAAAGAAGAACATGCGGACTATATCATTCGTGTCGGCCGGATGGCAAACAAAACCTTTGCCAACTTCCTGTCCGGGCAGTGTGTCGAGGCAGTTATCCTTGGCTCGCTGTTCTTTGTCAGCATGAGCATCCTGCAGTTCCCTTACGCGCTGATGATCAGCGTGCTCATCGGATTCACCGCGCTGATTCCGGTTTTCGGCGCCTTCATCGGCTGCGCAGTTGGCGCGTTTTTGATTTTGCTGGTCAGCCCGATCCGGGCTTTTTGGTTTATCGTTCTGTTCTTGTGCCTGCAGCAGTTTGAGGGCAACGTCATCTATCCCAAGGTGGTGGGCAACTCGGTTGGTCTGCCCGCCATGTGGGTGCTGGTGGCGGTCACCCTGGGCGGCAGCATGATGGGCGTTGTGGGTATGCTGATCTATATCCCGCTGTTCTCCGTGTTCTACAGCCTGATTAGGGAGACGGTCTGGATGCGGCTGCACAAAAGGGGGATTCCCACCGAGAAATACAGAACCAAACCGTCCAAGTGAGGTGAGGAAAAAGAGAGTATCAGTCTAAAAAAAGAGGGGGAAAAGTGAAAATGAAAAATCTGTTTGCAATTGCGGATGAGTACCTTCGGCAGTCGGATTGGAGAGATCTTGCGCTGATTAAATTCTGCCTGTTTTCCATGGGCGTTTTGGCCGGCGTGCTGGCTCCCAAAAACAGAAGAAAGCTGGTTGTCTCTCTGGCGGCAGCGACCTTTGTGGTGACCTATCTTCCGCTGATGGCAAAATTTTTCGGTGTTGTTCAGGCAGAACGCTCCCTACAGTGTGTCAAACAAAGCAAAGAAGAATGAAAAATGAGATTTTGGGGCAAAATTTTGCCCGGCAGGAGGAATTTGCGGTGGAAGAGACAAATAAAAAAGCAGTGAAAACAGTCGGTGACAAAAAGACAATCCTGAAGGAATATGTCGTGATCACCATCGGTATCTTTTTGGCGTCGCTCGCGATCTATTTCTTTATGATTCCGGGCAACATCATCTTCGGCAGCATCACCGGTCTGGCGATGATTCTGGTCAATTTTATCCCGGTGCAGGTGTCGGTGATGACCTTCATCCTCAACATGATCTGCCTGGTGATTGGGTTTGTTTTTGTCGGCAGGGAGTTTGGCGCCAAGACGGTCTATACCTCCATTTTGATGCCGGTCTTTCTGTACATCTTTGAGGTGCTGTTCCCCAACAACCCATCGCTCACAGGAGATATGACGCTGGACGCGCTCAGCTGCATTCTGATTATCAGCGTCGGCCAGGCGATGATGTTTAATGCCAACGCCTCGTCCGGCGGCCTGGACATCCTGGGCAAGGTGCTCAACAAGTACCTGCACGTCGAGCTGGGCAAGAGCATCGCCTTCATCGGGGCGATCACCGTTGCGCTCTCGCTCTTTGTCTACGACACCAAGACGCTGGTGGTCGGCTTTTTGGGTACATACTTTAACGGCATCGTTCTGGACGAGTTTATCAGCGGCTTTTCCAAGCGCAAGAGGGTCTGCATCCTCTCCGAGCAGCACGAGAAGCTGGCGGACTACATCATGCACGACATCAGCCGCGGCGTGACACTGTATGAGGCCAAGGGCGGCTACGACAACAAGCCGAAGGTGGAGATTGTCACCATCCTGGCCAAAAACGAATACGCGCTCCTGATGGAGTACATCCGCAAAAACGACCCGAAGGCCTTCGTCACCGTCAGCACGGTCAGCGAGGTAGTCGGCTACTGGAATGTCAACAAACTTCGATTTTAGGAGAGGGGCCTGCCCCTCTCTTTTTTTATCGCCGGGCTTTGACGGCGGCAGACAGGGTAAACAAATCTTTTTGCTGGCGTGCAGAATTTTTCTTAGAAAATGATGGTAAATTTTCGGATTTGTGATATAATGAAGCTGTGGGCCAAAGCCGGGCCGCAGGGCAACGGGGGCCTGAATGTAAAAAATGCAATGGAGGGATTAACCATGGTTTCAAAAGAGATGGAATCCAGAATCGACAAATTTATTGCAGATAATAGACAGAATATCGTCAACGATATCGCTGCGCTGGTCAACATCAAGAGCGTCAGCCAGGCCTGCGACAATCCGCAGGCGCCATACGGCGAAGGCTGCCGCAAGGTGCTGGACAAGGCGCTGCAGATGTGCGAGCAGATGGGCTTTGCCACCAAGAATTATGATTACTACGCGGGCAGCGCAGCTTATGGCAGCGGGGAGAAGGAGATCGCCCTGCTCGGTCACCTCGATGTTGTTCCGGAGGGCGACGGCTGGAGCCACGACCCTTACGATATGATTGAAAAGGACGGCTACATCTACGGCCGCGGCGTAGCGGACGACAAGGGACCGACCGTACTGGGCCTGTACGCCATGAAGTGCATGAAGGAGCTGGGCGTCCAGCCAAACTACACCTTCCGCCTGGTCATGGGCTGTAGCGAGGAGACCGGTATGAGCGACATGCCGCACTACCTGGCAGCGGAAAAGGCGCCGGCCTTTGCCTTTACCCCGGACGCGGACTTCCCGGTCTGCATTGGTGAGAAGGGTCAGCTGAGCGTCGCTATTGAGCTTGCTGTCGACGGCAAGACCATCACCGGTTTCACTGGCGGCACTGTCGGCAACGCGGTCTGCGCTTCGGCTACCGCGACCCTGCAGGGCGTCTCTGAGGCGGATCTTGGCGACTACGACCACAGCGTTTACCATGTAGAGTCGGTCGAGGGCGGCATCAAGCTGACTGCCACCGGCAAGACCGCCCACGCGGCTAAACCGGAAGGCTCGATCAACGCCACCAAGCTGCTGTGCGAGAAGATCGCTGCCCTGCCGCAGCTCTCCGACGCGGAGAAGAAAGCGATGGCGGTCGTAGCGGAAGTGCTCAAGGACTGCCACGGCGCGGGCATCGGCGTTCCGGTAGAGGATGAGGTTTCCGGCAAGATCACCCACATCAACGGCGTCGATTCGATGAAGGACAAGGTCATCACCCTCAAACTGGACATCCGCTATCCGGTCACCTTCAAGGGCGACGAGCTGTTCCCGAAGATTGAGGCCCATGTGGCGCAGGCAGGCGGCAAAGCGATCCTCAATCACAACACCTCCCCATGCTACAAACCGGCGGACACCCAGGAGATCAAGACCCTGCTGGCAGCCTACGACCACGTCACCGGCGAGAAGGGCGTGCCGTACACCATCGGCGGCGGCACCTACGCCAAACACTTTGACAATGCGGTCGCATTTGGCCCACACTTCCGCGGGATGCCAAATCCATGCGGTGAAGGCAAGGGCGAGGAGCACATGCCCGACGAGTGCAACAGCGTCGACTATATGATGAAGGCGCTGAAAATCTACATCATCAGCCTGATTGGTCTGAATGAACTGAGCCTGTAACGATTGCATAAAAAATCCCCGGCAGCGTCGATGCTGCCGGGGATTTTTTGCGGTTGAAAATTTTATTGTTGGTGGAGATCATCCGGGCGCAGGACAAAGATCCGGTGCACCATCTCGACGCCGTGTACCCGTTTGACAAAGCTGCCGGTTTCGGCCATGTGGAGCCTTTGGGCCACCGCCAGCGACGGGCCGTTGATCGGGCGGATGTCGCAGATAATCTTGTCGGCGCCAAGTTCCTCAAAGGCATAGGCGGCCATCCGGCGGGCGCCTTCGGTGGCATAGCCTTTTTTGCGGCAGTCGCTCCGCAGGATATAGCCGACGCCCCAGACCTTTTCGCCGTTGATTTCCTCCCGCAGCACGCCGATCTGTCCGACCGGCTGACCGGTGGCCTTGTCCAGCGCCAGAAGGTAGTCGATGCCGCTTTTCCGGTAGCCCTCCTGCCGGCGGGCAATCCAGGCCCAAACCTCCTCGTCGGAAAAATCCTGCTCCCAGATGCGGCGGACCTCCGGGTCCCGCAGAATGCCGGCCACAATTTCAAAATCCTGCTCGGTGATTTCCCGATAGGTTAGGCGTTCTGATTCCAGCTGCAGCACAGTGCTCTCCTCCTTTATGTTGGTCGTGGTGTTTTTGCAATGTAAAAAAAGAGAAGGCATTCTGCTGAATGCCTTCTCTTTGGTGCGAGTGACGAGACTTGAACTCGTACGTCAAAGACACACGCCCCTCAAACGTGCCTGTCTGCCTATTCCAGCACACTCGCATATGCAATATTGGGTTGACCGGGACCGGTTCAACGCAGTCTATTATAGCATTGACAGGCAGGAAAGTCAAGCACTTTTTGACCGTTTTGGAGAAAATATTCCTCTACTGCCATAAGAAATAAAAATTACATTCGTAATTTTTATGAATTTTTTATGAAATTTAAAGGAAGGTCTAGGAATTTTTTGATGGATGTAGTATACTAGATAGGAAATTTCCCAACCTGCTATTTTGAAAGGGAAAAAGGGGGAGGAAGGTTTGTACAGTAAAGTAAGTATCTATGCAAGCCGCAGGAAATCCAGAAAGAAAAACCTGATGATCTTCCTGGTCATCTTACTGGTGTCGGCAGTGCTGGCGCTGGGGATTTCGTTTTACTGGGGCAACCTGCAGCAGCAGAGAAATGAGGAGCTTTCGGCGCAGGCCAACGCCGACGGGCCAAAGGAGGTGCCGGTTGAAACAGAAGCCGATCAGACGGACGCGGCCACTGCCGACCAGCAGCCGCAGCAGCCGGAAGAGGACGCGGCGGCTGCAGTAGGCACCGATGAGACCCAGGAGGAGCAGACCGGAGAGACACAGGAGGAACAGACTGGGGAGGCCCAGGAAGCCTCGACTACAGTTGATATCGTGGACAAGACCTCGGAGCGGATTCTCAATTCTCCGGCGCTGGTGCCCAACACCGGTTCTGCGGTCACCGACGACTATTTTGACGACGCAGCCTTTGTGGGCGACTCGATCACCGAGGGCATCAAGCTCTACGACATCATGAGCAACGCCACCGTGGTCGCCGCCAGAGGCATCAATCTGGACACCGTCTTTACCGACGACCAGATCCGCACCGATGCGGGCTACACCACCGTCATGGGGGCGCTGGAGGAGGCAGCTCCCAGCAAGATTTACATCATGTTTGGCGCTAACGGTGTCGGCTGGTTCACAGAGGAACACTTCACCGATACTTACACCGAGTTTGTCCAGCAGGTCAAGGAGCAGCACCCGGACAGCGAGATCTTTCTGCAGTCCATCCTGCCGGTGACCCAGGAATTTGACGACGAGCGCGACGACATCTCCAACGAAAAGATCAACCAGTACAACGAGCTGGTGGTTCAGATTGCGGAGAACGAGGGCGTTCACTATCTGGATGTCGCCTCGGTGTTCAAGGACGACCAGGGCTGCCTGCCGGCAGACTCTGACGGCGACGGCATGCACTTTGGCGGAAAATATTACAATTTGTGGTTCGACTATCTGCGAACCCATACCGTAACGGAGGAATAAGCGATGAGAAGAATGAAAAAATTGTTTGCAGTGGTTCTGGCAGTGTTGACCATGAGCATGGCCTTCGCGGGCTGCAGCAGCGAGGAAACCTACATCTCCTTTGACGAGGTGTACAACCAGCTGACCAGCTCGATCGATTTTTCTGCCAGCAAGATGCAGAAGCAGACCGAGGCCGCGCTGAACAACTACTATTACATCGACCCGGCCACCCTGGAAGACTACGCCATCTACATGGCTGACTACGCCACCGGCAACGCCGACGAGATCGCCATGTTCCAGGTCAAGGAATCTGACCAGATGACCACCGTCAAGAGCCTGATCAACGACCGCATCTCCGACCTGAAGGTCCGCTATGAGGACTACAAACCGGAGGAAATGCCGAAGATCGAGAGCGCCATCATTGAGGAAAAGGGCAACTATATCTTCCTTGTCATCTCCCCGGACAACGAAAAGGCTCAGGAAGTGCTGGACCAGCTTCTCGGCTAAACAAAAAGAGCATGCAAAAAGGAACCTTCTGCGCGAAGGTTCCTTTTTTGTATAGCTATTTTAAACATGAGCTGGAGAAAAGTGCCTGCCCTGCCATGAATCCCGGCGGGCCAGCTCCTTGTCGATCTCGTTCATGACCACCAGCTTTTTTAGGCTCCACATCGGCCCGATGAGCGACTCTCGCTCGCCGTCGCCGGTCAGCCGCTGGATGACAAGCTCGGGCGGCAATAGCTCCAGCTGGTCGCAGACAATCTGCACATACTCCTCCCGGGAGAGCAGCGCAAATTCCCCGCGGGCATACTCCTCGGCCATCCTGGTGCCCTTTAACAGGTGCAGCAGGTGGATTTTGATGCTGTGCAGCTGCAGCTGGGAGAGGGCCTGAGCAGTCTGCAGCATCATCTCATGGGTCTCGCCGGGCAGCCCGTCGATGATGTGGACGCAGACATTGACCCCGCGCTCCCGCAGTTTGTGGTAGCCGGTCAAAAAGTCGGCGTAGCTGTGGCAGCGGTTGATCCGCTCGCCGGTGGCGTCGTGGATGGTCTGCAGCCCCAGCTCCACCTCCAGATAGGTGCGGCGGGCAAGCTCGCCGAGGTAATCCGCGACCTCGTCGCTGATGCAGTCGGCGCGGGTGGCAATGGCAAGCCCCACTGCGTTGGGGAAGCAGAGCGCCTGCTCAAACTTTTCCCGCAGCACCGGCAGCGGCGCATAGGTGTTGGTGTGCGCCTGGAAATAGGGGATGTAGCGGGTGCCCGGCCACTTGCGGTCCATCACCTGCCGCACCTGCTCAAACTGATCGCGCAGCGGCAGATTTTTGTCGCCGGCAAAGTCCCCGCTGCCTTTAGCCGAGCAGTAGGTGCAGCCGCCGACACCCTTTGAGCCGTCGATGTTGGGGCAGGTGAAGCCCGCGTCCAGCGAGACCTTGGCGACCTTGCCGCCAAAACGGTGTCGCAGAAAGTAGTCGAAGGTGTGGTAGCGCTTGTTGGTATCCGAATAGGGGAAGGGATTGTGCATGGTTATTTGAGCAGCGCACCGGCTTCTTCATCCACAAAGATGGTGACGTCCGGGTGCAGGCGTAGGATGCTGGCCGGAACCTTCGGGGTGATGGGGCCGTAGACGGTGTCATAGATGGTCTGCGCCTTTTTGGGGCCGTTTGCCAGCAGGACGATCTTTTTGGCCTTCATGATGGTGCCGATGCCCATGGTGATGGCCTGCTTTGGCACCTCATCCATCGACTGGAAGAAGCGGGCGTTGGCCTCGATGGTGTTCTGGGTCAGGTCGACCACATGGGTCTTTTCCGGGAACTCGTCGCAGGGCTCGTTGAAGGCGATGTGGCCGTTGTTGCCGATGCCCAGCAGCTGGATGTCCACGCCGCCCATGCTGGCAACCACCTGCTCATACCGCTCACATTCGGCCTGCAGGTCGGCGGCGGTGCCGTCCGGGACGTTGGTGTTTGCCTTGTCGATGTTGATGTGGTCGAACAGGTTCTGGTTCATAAAGTAGCGGTAGCTCTGGTCGTTGTCCCCCGGCAGGCCGGCATATTCGTCCAGATTGACCGTCTTGACCTGGCTGAAGTCGATGCGCCCTTCGTCAAACATCTGCACCAGCTCCTTGTACATCCCCACCGGGGTGGAGCCGGTGGCAAGTCCCAGCACGCTGTCCGGTTTCAGCGTGACCTGAGCGGCAAAGATGCGGCTGGCGCGCTTGCACATTTCGGTGTAATCCTTTACGACAATGACTTTCATAATGATAACCTCTTTTCATTCCATTTCCTGTCGGACGGCGTTTGCCGGACGATGGGTCATTCTATCTGCTTTCATTTTAACACAGGGATACCGCTTTGGTCTAGAGGATTTTTATCTTTTTCACAAATTGCTTTGTTTTGCTCCATATTTTTTAAGAAAACTTTTTGCGTATTGGAAGAAATGTGCTATAATAATCCTGAACCGGCAGCGAAAAAGGAGCGGACCGGCACATTTTTGTTTGAGGATACCGGAGGCAACAAGATGGAAGAAATCAATTACCAGCAAAAATTTGAGGAGCTGTTTTGTACCCACATCAAACGGGAGGGGGCGCAGCAGCTTTTGGAGTGGCTGAAAAAGACCGACTTTTTCTCGGCGCCTGCCAGCACCAAGTATCACTGTGCCTGCCAGCATGGCCTGGTGATGCACAGCATCAGCGTCTTTGAGACGATGGCGGAGCGCTTTTTTGAGGAAGGGGACAGCATGGAGAGCTTTGCCATCTGCGGCCTGCTGCACGATGTGTGCAAGGCGCAGTTTTATAAGGTCAGCTCCCGCAACGTCAAAAACCCCGAAACCGGCCGCTGGGAGCCGCAGCCCTACTACGCCATCGAGGACCAGTTCCCGTATGGACACGGGGAAAAATCGGTTTTCCTCATCGAGCGCTTTCTGCGCTTAAAGCCTTCGGAGGCGGTGGCTATCCGCTGGCACATGGGCGGCTTTGATGAGGCGGCCCGCGGCGGCAGCTTTGCCATCAGCCAGGCGTACGAGCGCTATCCGCTGGCGGTCAAGCTCCACCTGGCGGACGTCTACTCCACCTACTTAAAGGAGAAGGGCACCTCCGCCATGCGCTAGAAAAAGCCGGGCGGGAGACATACTTGTGAAGAAAAAAGAAGAAACGGAAGGAACAATATGGAACTGGAACTTTCACAGATGCTGATTCTGTTTGCCTGCGTCTTTCTGGGGGGCCTGGTCGATTCCATCGCGGGCGGCGGCGGGCTGATTACCCTGCCGGCCTACTACGCGGTGGGCATCCCGGCGCACATGGCGCTGGGCACCAACAAATTTGCCAACTCGATCGGCACCCTGACCGCGCTGCTGCGCTTTTTAAAGGAGGGGCAGATCAACATCAAGGTCGCCCTGGTGGCGGCGCTGGGCGCACTGGTGGGCTCTCCTCTGGGCGCGCAGCTTGCCATGGCGCTGGATGAAAAGTATCTCAACTATATCCTGCTGGTGGCGGTGCCGGTGATTGCGGTGCTGGTGCTGCGCAAGAAGGACTTTGGCCGGGAGCGCCAGGAGGAGATGCCGCTGCTGCGCTCGGTGCTGCTGGCGGCGATGGTCGGCTTCGGCACCGGCATGTATGACGGCTTTTTTGGACCGGGAGCCGGCACCTTTATGACACTGCTGTTTAACTCGGTGTTGGGGCTGGGCATCATTAAGGCGTGCGGCACCACCAAGGTGGTCAACCTCGCATCCAACGTCGGCGCGCTGATCACCTACGGGATGAACGGCAATGTTCTGGTCGGCATCGGCATCAAGTGCACCATCTTTGCCATCCTGGGCAGCTGGGTCGGCTCGGGGCTGGCGCTGAAAAACGGCGCCAAGATCGTGCGGCCGATCATGATTGTGGCCATGCTGCTGTTGCTGCTCAAGATTGCATCGGATATGTTTTTAGGATAATCGGCCCCATTGCCGGGGCGCTTAGGAGAAGAAAGGAGGCCGCCATGCCGGCTTTTGTGACACATGAACTGTTTGGTACGCAGGTCTTTGGCCAGCTGGATGAGGAGATCCAGGAGATGCTGGAGATGAACCCTGCGCCCTATTTTTGGGGGCTGCAGGGACCGGACCTGCTGTTTTTCCGGGACGCCTTTTTTGGCAGAAGCGTGCTGCAAAGATACGGCGGACTGATGCACTGCGAAAAGACCGACGAGCTGTTCTGGGCGATGAGCAGCTACCTAAACGAGCGCAAGGACACCGACGAGTACGAGACGCTGGCCGCGTATATTCTGGGCTTTGTGGGGCATTATTGTCTGGACCGGGAGGCGCACCCCTACGTCTATTTTAAGCAGGTGCAGAAGGAGCGGGTGCTGGCCGCAGACCAGCGCCGCGGCATCCACAACCGCATCGAAAGCGACATCGACACCGCCTTCTACCGCATGAAGCGGGGAAGGAGCGTCCAGGAGTACCGCCCGGCCAAGCGCCTGTGGGGCAGCCCCTGGGAGTACCGGGTGATTGCGCGGCTGTACCAGTTTTTGCTGGAGGAGGTTTACGGCCTGCAGACCGACCCTACCGAGGTGGAAAAATGCTTTGACGACGCGCGCCGCATGGTGCAGCTGACGCTGGACCGTCACGGGTGCCTGGTGCGCCTGGTTCCGGCTGCGGAGGCGCTGGCCAACCGCCCCAACCTCTTTTCGCCGCACATCCGCCGCCGTCAGGTCCGGGAGGACATCCTCAACCTGGACCGGGAGCCGTGGTACCACCTGGCGACGCCGGAAAAGCAGGACACCCGCAGTTTCCCGCAGATTTTTTACACGGCGGCGCTGCAGGCGGCGGACATGATGGAGCGCATCTACTACTGCTCGCAGAGCGGCGTGCCGTATGAGCCGAAGGGGCTGCCCTCCTTTGACAACGGCTCCCCGCAGACGCTGGCACATTGAGGGAAAAAGAAACGGGCGCAGGCAAAACCTTGGGAGAACGGGAGAGGGCGCGCCTGCCCGGAGAAAATAACAAAAGACAGAAAGGTTGGAAAACCATGCAGATCAATTGGACAGAAGAACGAAACCTGACAATGCTGACCGACTACTACGAATTCACCATGTCTAACGGCTACTTCCTCAACGGGATGAAGGACAGAGTGGCGGTCTTTGATATGTTTTTCCGCAACATCCCCGACGGGGGCGGCTTTGCCATCTTTGCAGGATTGGAGCAGCTGGTGCACTATCTGAAGAACCTGCGTTTCACCGAACAAGACATCGCATACTTTCGTTCCAAGAAGATTTTTGACGAGCAGTTTTTGGACTACCTTGCAAACTTCCACTTCGAGTGCGACGTCTGGGCGATGGAGGAGGGCACTCCGATCTTCCCCAACGAGCCGATTGTCACCATCCGCGGCCCGGTCATTCAGGCGCAGCTGGTGGAGACGATGGTGCTGCTGACCATCAACCACCAGTCGCTGGTGGCCACCAAGGCCAACCGCATGGTGCGCGCCGCGGGCGACCGGCTGATTATGGAGTTCGGTTCCCGCCGCGCCCAGGGCTATGACGCGGCCATTCTGGGCGCGCGCGCGACCTACATCGGCGGCTGCGGCGCCACTGCCTGCGCCATCACCGACCGCGATTTCGGCGTGCCGGCGGTGGGCACCATGGCGCACAGCTGGGTGCAGATGTTCGACAGTGAGTACGAAGCCTTTCGCTCCTACGCCCAGATCTACCCGGACGACTGCACCCTGCTGGTGGACACCTACAACGTGCTCAAATCCGGCATCCCCAACGCCATCAAGGTCTTTAACGAGGTTATCCTGCCGCAGGGCTACCGGCCGAAGGGCGTGCGCATCGACAGCGGCGACATCGCTTACCTCTCCAAGCGCGCCAGAAAAATGCTGGACGAGGCCGGCTTCCCCGACGTCAAGATCGTCGCCTCCAACTCGCTGGACGAGTACATCATCCGCGACCTGATTCTGCAGGGGGCGAAGATAGATAGCTTCGGCATCGGTGAGCGGCTGATTACCAGCAAGTCCGACCCGGTGTTCGGCGGTGTCTACAAGCTGGTAGCGGTGGAGAAGGACGGGGAGTACGTCCCGAAAATCAAGATCAGCGAGAGCCCGGAGAAGATCATCAACCCGCACTTTAAAAAGCTGTACCGCCTGTTTGACCAGACCGGCCACGCGGTCGCCGACTATGTCTGCGTCCACGACGAGCAGCTGGACACCGATCACCCGATCACCCTGACCATCTTCGACCCGCTGGCCACCTGGAAACGCTGCACGCTGGAAAATGTGCGCGCCAAGGAGATGCTCAAACCTATCTTCCAAAAAGGAGAGCTGGTCTATGAGCTGCCCAGCATCCACGACGTCCGCCGCCACTGCAAGGAGCAGGTGGACACCCTGTGGGACGAGGTCAAGCGTTTTGAGAACCCGCATAATTACTACGTCGATCTGTCGCAGAAGCTGTGGGACATCAAAAACGACCTGCTGGCCGGGCTGCAGGTTCACCAGAAATAATAGCAGCAAAAAAGACGATTCCAAAACGGAATCGTCTTTTTGTTTGGAGCAGTGAACAGCCTAGTTTAAATTGGTGCCGACGGTGGAGAGGATGTGCTGGATGCGCTGCTGCAAAAGCGCTTTTTCACCGGCGGAAAGCGGGTGCTCGTGAATCTGCTGCGCGGCCTGCTGTACCTGCTCCATCGTGTCCATGCTGGAGCTGAGGTCCGCAATTTTGAGCTGCGGCAGGCCGTGCTGGCGCTTGCCCAGAAAGTCGCCCGGGCCGCGGGCCTTCAGGTCGTACTCGGCGACCTTGAAGCCATCGTTTGTCTGGTGCAGCACCTGCAGGCGCTGCTTGGTGTCGGGGTTCTGGGTGTCCGAGATGAGGATGCAGTAGGACTGCACCGAGCCCCTGCCGACCCGCCCGCGCAGCTGGTGCAGCTGGCTTAAGCCAAAGCGCTCGGCGTTTTCCACCATCATGATGACCGCGTTGGGCACGTCGACCCCGACTTCGATGACGGTGGTGGAGACCAGCAGCTGGATCTCCCCGCTGGCAAACTGCTGCATGATGGCCTCGCGGTCCTTGGCGCGCATCTTGCCGTGCAGCACCCCGACCCGGTAATTCTGGAAGGGGCCGCGCGCCAGCTTGTCGGCGTACTCCTCGGCGTTCTGCAGGTTGGCGGGGGTGGTCTCCATCGCCTCGACTAAAGGACAGACGATGTACCCCTGCAGCCCCCGGTCGAGGTGGTCCTTTAAAAAGTTGTAGGCCCGCTCCTTGATTTTGGAGCTGATGACGTAGGTCTTGACCGGCTGGCGGTTGGGCGGCAGCTCGTCGATCGAGGAAACGTCCAGGTCGCCGTAGATCATCAGCGCCAGGGTGCGGGGGATGGGGGTGGCGGACATGACCAGGGTGTGCGGGTGGTTGGATTTTTCGCTCAAAGAGGCGCGCTGGCGCACCCCGAAACGGTGCTGCTCGTCGGTGACCACCAGCGCAAGATTCGGCAGGTCGACGTCCTTGGAGATCAGCGCGTGGGTGCCGATGACAAGGTCCACCATCCCCAGCGCAATCCGCTCCTTGATGTCCCGCTTTTCCTTGGCGGTCATCGACCCGCACAGCAGCCCCAGACGCATCCCCAGCGGCTCCAAGAGCTTTGACAGGCCGTGATAGTGCTGCTGGGCCAGAATCTCGGTGGGGGCCATCAGGGCGGACATGTAGTGGTTCTGGAAGGCGATGTAGCTGGCCGCCGCCGCCACCATCGTCTTGCCGGAGCCGACATCGCCCTGCACCAGGCGGTTCATCGGCGTATTTTTGGCAAGGTCCTGCCGCACCTGGTCGATGGCCCGCTGCTGCGCCCCGGTGAGGGTGAAGGGCAGCTGGTCAAAAAAGGGCTGCAGATCGGCTTTTCCGCAGACATAGGAGGTCTGGGTGTAGGTGTCGTCCCGCACCGAGCGCAGCGACAGCGCCAGCATCAAAAGCTCCTCGAAGATCAGCCTCCGGCGGGCAATCTCGGCGCTCTCCCGGTCGGTGGGCAGGTGGATGTTGCGCAGGGCAAACTGCAGGTGGCAGAGGTGATACTCCTGCCGGATAAAGGCGGGGATGGGGTCGTCCAGCTCCTCGCCCAGCAGCTGCAGCGCCTGGGAGATGTTGGCGCCGACCATCTTGGAGGAAAGCCCCTGGGTCAGCGGGTAAACCGGAATCAGGGCGTTGGGCAGGTCGGCGGGATAGATGGAGGGGGAGGCCATCTCCCGGCGGGTCAGGGTGCCGCCCGAACGGCCGTAGAAGATGTACTCGGTGTCGTATTTGAGCGCCTCCACCGCGTATTTGGCGTTAAAAAAGGTGATGACCATGCTGCCGCTGTCGTCGGCCACCTTGACGCGGAACAGGGTCATGCCGCGGCGGATGTACTGTGGGGCGGACTTTGCCACCACCCGCGCCCGCACCGCGCACTGCTCAAACAGCGGCATCGCGGCGATGTCGCAGGGAGCGGTCAGGTCGATGTAGGAGCGGGGAAAATAGTACAGCAGATCCCGCACGGTGTGGATGTCCAGCTTCTGGTACAGCGCGGCACGCTTTGGCCCCACGCCGGTCAGATATTGGATGCTGGTGTCCAGACTGATGGCCATTTGACTCACCTCCCTTGGCTGTGTTTTGGGATCGAATGGAGAAAATCTTTTTCTATTATACCACGGGGAGCGGAAAATCACAAATCCCTCTCGGGACAGACAAAAAAATTCAAAAAAAGGCTTGACAAAGACGGACAGGCATGATATAATACATAACGTTGCAAGCGAGCATCACAATACAGGTATGACTTATTAGCTCAGTCGGTAGAGCACCTGACTTTTAATCAGGGTGTCCGGAGTTCGAGTCTCCGATAGGTCACCACAAGCTTTTGCGCGCGCGGGCTATCAGGTGGCGGCAAATTATTGCCGGTCGAAGGAGCAGATCGAACAGTTTTCCGCACAGATGGAGCGGGAAGGCTGCGCGGTCATTCCGGTGCAGGCGGATGTTTCCGACCCGGAGCAGGTGGAGCGAATGGTGCAGACGGTGCAGCGGCAGTTTGGACACATCGATGTGCTGGTCTGCAACGCCGGGATTGCGCGGCAGGGGCTTCTGACCGATTTTTCCCCCGCGGACTGGCGGCAGATGATGTCGGTCAACCTGGACGGGACCTTTTATTGCTGCCGGTCAGTGCTGCCCGGCATGATCCGGCGGCAGAGCGGCTGCATCATCACCACCTCCTCGATCTGGGGCATCACCGGCGCCTCCTGCGAGGTGCCCTATTCGGCGGCCAAGGCGGGGATCATCGGGCTGACCAGGGCGCTGGCCAAGGAGGTCGGCCCCTCTGGCATCCGGGTCAACTGCATCGCTCCGGGAGTGATCGACACCGAGATGAACGGGAATCTAACCCCTGAGGTGATGGCTCAGCTGCGGGAGGAGACGCCGCTGGGAACCATCGGGACGCCAAAGCAGGTGGCCGACCTGGCGCTGTACCTGGCGGGGGAGGGCGCTTCCTTTTTGACCGGGCAGGTTATCAGCCCAAACGGCGGCTTTTTGATTTAAAGGGAGCTTGATTTGCCCAAAATAAAAGCACCGCAGAGGGAATTCTGCGGCGCTGAGAAAGCGATCTTAGATGCGGCAGGCAAACCAGGAGAGGACGTCGCGCATGACCTCGTCGCGGTTGAGCTCGTTGAGCAGCTCGTGGCGGGCCTGCGGGTAGATCCACACCGTCAGGTCCTGAATCCCCGCTCCACGCAGCTGGCGCTCGATGGCCTGGATGCCCTTACCGTAGTTGCCTACCGGGTCCATGCTGCCGGAGATCAGCAGCATCGGCAGGTCCTTGGGCAGGGTCTTGTACCACAGGCGGGTGTTGCAGTAATACTGCAGCGACAACAGGTCCAGATAGGCCGAGGCGGTAAAGGAAAAGCCGCACAGCGGGTCCTGGATGTAGGCCTGCACCGCTGCTTCGTCCCGGCTCAGCCAGGCGTATTCGGTCTTGGGATGGTTGTAGCGGCTGTTGTAGGAGCCAAAAATCATCTGATAAAGGCGAGGGGAGCGGTACATCTCGCCCTTGGTGGCGATGATGTGCCGGCACAGCGCCATGCCCGCGCGGGAGGCGGGATTGGGTCCTGCGGTGCCGCACAGCACCGCGCCCTGCAACAGGGAAGCGTATTTGGAAAGGTACAGCCGCGCGATCATCGAGCCCATGCTGTGCCCGAACAAAAACAGCGGCAGATCGGGATAGCGCTTTTTCAGGTGAAGGGAGACGGCGTGCAGGTCCTCCACCAGATAGTGATAACCGTTTTCGGAGGAGATGAATCCCAGACGGGAAGGGTCCTGGCAGCTTTTGCCGTGTCCCAGGTGGTCGTGTCCGCAGATGACAAAGCCTTCCCTGGCAAGAAAGCGAAAGAACGGAAGGTAGCGGTCGATGTGCTCGCACATGCCGTGCGAGATCTGGACAACGGCGCGGAAGGGCGTTGTCGGTTCCGCCAGCCGGCAGAACAGCGTCTCGCCCTGACAGGAGGAGGGCAGCGAAAAGGTGTGCCAGCACAGATCGGATTCCAGATTGTCAGGAGAGAAATTCGTTTTCATGGAAAAGCCCCCTTTCAAAATGGTTAATGGGATGCGGTCTTTTGGTAAACGCTTTTGTCCGTCACTTCGTGCAGGGTGCCAGCCTCATCGACGGTGAAGAAGGTGACGTGCGCAAATTTCCGCCAGATGCGGTGCAGAATCGAATTTTTGGTCTGCGGCATACCGGTGACGACGTAGGCGGTTTTGTTGTCCTTTATGTACTTGACGATGGTCTTGAAGCTGTCCTCGGCGTACATGACGTTCATCAGCGCGTTGTTCTGGGTGGCGATGTTGAACAGGTACTGGATTGCCTCGGGGTTTGCGGGGTACTCGTTGCTCTGCACGTTCAGAACAATGAGATCGGTTTTGGAAATATCCGCTACGCTGCGCCCGGCCTGGATCAGACGTTCGCACTGGAACTGATTGGTGACCAGAACCGCAGTGCTTCTCAAAGAAGAAACGAGTTCATTTTTTCTGTTGTCCATTGATAAAATCCATCCTTATCCGGTTATATTATGAAGGACGCGGCAGCAAAAAATAGGCGGGAGATATCAGGGCATTTTGTACGAAAAATGGGTCCGCGTCATTTCCCTTCCCTTTCATTATAACTGATATTTGTGAATAAAGTGTGTCTGTAAAGGAAAGATACAGGGCAACCTGTTTTTTTGACAAGGAAACCTCTAGAAAACTGGACGGCTTTTGCGGCCGGACAGACGATTGACAAACGGGCGATGGAAGAATAAAATAAGTTCATGTCATATTTTTTCAGCATTTTTTGTAATCCACCAAATGCGTTTTGTATAGAAGATATGGAAAGGACAGAATCAAAGTTATGGCAAGATATGAGGGCGTTTCGGTCTCGGTTATTCGCAGGCTGCCGAGATATCACAGATTTTTATACGACCTGCTGCAGAAGGATATTCACAGAATCTCTTCGCGCGAGCTGGCGGAGCTGATGAACCTCACCGCGTCGCAGATCCGCCAGGATCTCAACTGCTTTGGCGGTTTTGGCCAGCAGGGCTACGGCTACAATGTGGACGCGCTGTACGAGGAGATCGGCAACATCCTGGGGCTCAACCGCGGGCTGAAGATCATCCTGCTGGGCGCGGGCAACCTGGGAATGGCGCTGGTCAAGCACCTCTCCTTTGAGGCCAAGGGCTTCCGCCTGATCGGCATCTTTGACAAGAACCCACGGCTGATCGGGCAGAAGATCCACGGGGTGGAGATCCTGCCGGAGAGCGCGCTGGAGAGCTTCTGCAGGGAGCACAAGCCGGATGCGGCCATCCTCTGCCTGCCCAAAGAGGTGGTGGAGGAGCTGGGCGACCGCCTGGTCAGCTACGGCATCCGCGGCTTCTGGAACTTTTCACACTACGACATCGGGCTGCGCCACCGCGACAAGGGCAACCCGATTGTGGTGGAAAATGTCCACCTGGGCGACAGCCTGATGACGCTGTGCTATCAGGTCAACGAGCTGGACGAAGATTAAAAAATCGCTGCCGGACAGACAGCGTGCAAAAAGAGCAGCAGAGGCAAAAACTCTGCTGCTCTTTTTATATGTTTTGGTGAAAAAAGGTGAGTGATTTGGACGGTACGAAATCATGGCCGAATCTTGTTTCGTGGTTATCTTGGGGCGCGGGACAGGCACCCGTCGCCGCCCATCAAAGCGGTCATCTCCTCGATGCGCTCCAGCGGGAACGGAGGGCTTGTCAGCGGCTTCATGGCGATGGACATCAGCTTCATCGGGTTGTCGTCCGCGGCGACCCGGTTGGAGCTGAGCTGTCCGCACCGGCGGCAGCGGTGGATGATAGCCCATTCGCCGTTTTTGCGCACCCACACGCCCACCGGGTCCATGATGCCGCCGCAGTCAGCCTGGCGGTCGCCCGGCTCGATGTCCAGATGCAGGCTGGACAGGCAGTTGGGGCAGTGGTTGCGGTGGTCGCTGCCGGCTCCTGCCGCCACCACCGGCCGGCCGCAGACCTTGCAGGTGAAGCTGTCGGTGCAGGGGTGGGTTTTATAGTAGCCTTTCTCGTACTGTTTTCGCTTGTTTTCCCGGTTCATTTTTCTTAACTCCTTCGATTGCCGGAGTTACAGCAGCTCCTTCAGCTTTTTTTTCAGGCTGTCGCGGTATTTTTGCGTCAGCTCCAAATATTGCTGCTGTTCGGCAGCTGTCCATTCACTCCAGATTTTGTTTTCAATTTGAAAGAGGGGGGCGACCTTTTCGGCGGCGAACTTCTGCCCCTCCTCGGTCAGGAACACCATGGTGTTCCGCCCTTTGTCCGGCTCCACCCGGACCAGGCCCTGCTGCTCCAGCTTGCTCAGGGCGGAATTGATGGTCTGCCTGCTGATGCCGGAGATGCTGCAGATCTCGCTCTGCAGGGCCTGGTTGCCCTGATCGCACAGGACGTAAAGAATATTCTGCACACTGTCCGAGATGCCCATCTTCTTGGCCGCCTGGTGGTAAAGGGAATTGATCTCGCTGGACAGGTAGTTGTATCGTTTGGTAATTTCTCTGCGCATCATGTCCTCCTTGTATGATTTCGTACATTCTTATTATATCCGATTTCGGATATATGTCAAGCCCCGTTTCCCCAAAATAAAGCAAAGAAAAACGAGCGGATAGCAATGGCTTTGCTGGCAGCAGCGGAACAGCAGGACGGGGAGAGAAAATTTTAACGATATTCTAACAAAAGGGCAATCTGGGCTTGACATTTTTGTGCTATAAATAAAAAGAGAAGGGCTTTCTTTTGTGAATAATCTTGACGGAATTTGTGAATTTTTAAAGAAGCTGTAGCACAGGAGAAGGGAAAATCGTTTTATAAAAGAAGGGAATTTTGAAGAGAAAAAATGGTGCCGTCCGGCGTCCCGGATGGTGTTCTTGAGATAAAAAGGGAGGCAGACTGATGAGAGAGTATACGCTGAACATGCTGTCGCACGCGGATCAGGTGAAGGGACAGGGCGTGCTGTCCGCTTATGAGGAGGAGCTGGCGCTGGTCACCGGCCGGCTGGACCGCCTGGAAGGGGATGGGGACGACTACCGCATCCGGGTTCGGGTCAACGCCCGGACGGTGGGGGATGTCACCCACATCCACACGGTCAATCCGGAGTTTTTCCTGCAGCTGCCGCTGATCAAGACCAAGGGCATCGCGGTGGGCTCGGTGCATTTTCTGCCCGAGACGATGGACCAGAGCTTACATATTCCGCGCCTTTTCCGCAAGGTGTTTTATTCCTACCTCATTCAATTTTATAAGAGCATGGACCATCTGGTTACCGTCAACCCGTGCTTTATTCCAAAGCTGGCGGCCTACGGAATCGACCCGGAAAAGGTCACCTACATCCCAAACTACGTCTCGGCCAAGCGCTTTTCCAGGGTGGATGAGCAGCGCAAAAAGGAGCTGCGCCGCGAGTGGGGCCTGGACCCGGAGCGGTTTACCGTGGTCTGCGCCGGCCAGCTGCAGACCAGAAAGGGCGTCATGGAGTTTGCCCAGATCGCCGAGCGGCTGCCGCAGATGCAGTTTGTCTGGGCGGGCAACTTTGCCTTTGGCAACATGAGCGACGGCCACAGGGAGCTGGAACAGCTGCTGCAGAACCACCCGAAAAACCTGCTTTTCACCGGCCTTGTCGATCGGGAGAAGATGCCGCAGATCTACCAGATGGGCGATGTCATGCTGCTGCCAAGCTTTGACGAGCTGTTCCCGATGACGGTGCTGGAGGCGATGAGCTGTGGGCTGCCGATTCTGCTGCGCGACCTGGATCTGTACAGGGTGATCCTGGACGGCTACTATCTGAAAGCGCAGGACAACGACGGCTTTGTCGAGCAGCTGCTGAGCCTCTCCACCGACAGCGAATATTACGCCAGAGCCCTGCAGATGAGCGGGGAGGGCAACGCCTTTTACAGCGAGGAGCACGTGCTGTCGATGTGGCGGCAGTTTTACCATCAGGTAATGGAGGAGAGCATCCGCAAACAGGAAACATTCAGAAAGCCGCTGAAGAAGGTTCTTCAGATGGCGACGGGAGGAACAAGATGAACAACGCACAGGGAAAGCATTACGGCAAAAGCCTGCTTTTTATTGCGGCCACCTTTTTGGTGCTGTGTGTCTGGCTGCTGCGGGAGTACAGCCTGCCAAAGCTGTGGGAGCTGATCCTCGGGGTGCGCCCGGGATGGATTCTGGCAGCGGTGGGGCTGATGGTGCTGTACTGGCTGCTGGAAGCAGGGGGACTGCACCTGGCGGTGCGGCGGTTTGCGCCGGACCAGCAGCCGGGCACTACCTTTTGCGCCACCATGATCGGGCAATTTTTCAACTGCATCACCCCCTTTTCCAGCGGCGGCCAGCCGATGCAGGCGTTTTATCTGATGAAGCGGGGGATGGCGCTCTCCTTTGCCAGCTGCTCGCTGATGATTAAGTTTATCGTCTACCAGTTTGTGCTGACCATCTATTCGGCCATCACCTTGTTTTTGTGTTTCAAGACCTTCACCAGCGAGATCTCGGCGGTGGGGTGGCTGGCCTTTGTGGGCTTTGGCGTCAACATCCTGGTCATCACGGCGCTGCTGTGCCTGGGATTTTTCCGGGGGCCGGCGGAGAAGTTTTTGTACGGCATTGTCTCGCTGCTCAAAAAGCTGCGCATTATCGGGCAGGAGAAGGCCGAGCGCGCCAACGCCCGCATCGCCAAGGAGCTGGAGGAGTTTTATGAGGGCTTTGCGCAGATCCGCGGCGACATCGGCGGCATCCTCAAAATTTCGCTTCTGACCGCGGTGCAGCTGACCGCCTTTTTCCTCATCCCGCTGTGCATCTTTTACGCCTTTGGTTTGGGAAGGGTGGACATCCTGCTGATGATCTGCGCGGGCGCGTTTGTGTTAAACTTCACCTCCTTCATCCCGCTGCCGGGCGCGGCCGCCGGGGCGGAGATAGGTTTTCACACCGTATTTGGCTTGTTTTTCCCGACCCGGTTTTTGAGCCTTGCCATCCTGTTGTGGCGGCTGCTGACCTTCTACCTGCCGATTCTGGTGGGCGGCATCTTCACCGCGACGGCGGGCGTCTGGCAGAAGGCAAAACCGGGCAGATCCGGCAAGGGCAAACAGATTTCGGCATCCTAGCTGCCGGAATCTGTTTTTTCTTTTCCGGCTTGAACCGGGCGGCGCTTTGCGGTATAATCAAGAAAACAATTCCAAACGGTAAGGAGAGAGAACATGGACTTTTTATCCCGCATGCTCAAGGGGCTGGTGGTCGGCGTCGCCAACATCATCCCCGGCGTCAGCGGAGGCACAATGGCGGTTGTAATGGGCATCTACGACAAGCTGATCGGGGCGGTGTCCGATCTGCGGCGCGACTTTAAAAATTCGGTGATCTATCTGTTCCCCATCGGCGTGGGCGCGCTGCTGGGCATCCTGCTTTTCAGCTACCTGATCGAGTATCTGCTGGCAAACTTCACCATGCCCACCAACATCTTTTTCCTGGGGCTGATTCTGGGCAGCATCCCGATGATCTACCGGCGGGCCACCCGGGAGAAGCTCAAAAAGGTGAGCCTGCTGCCCTTTGCCGCCAGCTTTGCGGTGATGATTGTGATGACCCTACTGCAGAATGTGACCGACGCCGGCAGCGCGCTGATTACCACCCTGGACGTGGGCAGCGCCATCCGCTTGTTTTTGTCGGCGGTGGCAGCGGCGGCCTGCATGATTATGCCGGGCATCAGCGGCTCGATGATTATGGTGCTGCTGGGCGTCTACACCTCGGTGCTGACCGCCATCTCCTCCTTCAACATCCCGGTGCTGATTCCGGTGGCGCTGGGGGTTTTGCTGGGTGTGTTCTGGGGCGCCAAGCTGATCGACTGGTGCATGAAGCGGTTTGAGCAGCAGACCTACTTTGCAATCCTGGGTCTGATTGCTGGCTCCATCCTGCCGATTCTGCTCAACGCCGGCTATACGCCGGGGCTGCATACCCTGCTGTCGCTGATCGCCCTGATTGCGGGCGCCGCTATCGCCTTCTGGATGAGCAGGATGGATGGCCAGCAAGGATAAAGCCGATTGATATTTTCAATCCATTTTTGGGACAGGTGTGAAAAACGCACCTGTCCTTTTGTTTTGCGGGACAAAAGAATATGAACGATCAGTAAATAATACTAGTTTGAATCGCAACAAAATTGTGGACATCTTGACGTGAAAAAGACTTAAGTAGTATAATGTAAGGGAATAAAAAAGAAAATTTGTACAGAAAAAATGAAAAAAGGGAGGTAATTTTATGAAACTGAAACGACTGGGCGCGCTGCTGCTGACGATGACGATGTGTTTTTTGACCTCCTGCAGCAATCCGGCTTCGGCGGATGAGAGCTCGGCGGAGAATGCGGTGATCCGTGTCGGGGTCAGCGGGGACTTCTACCCCTTCTGCTATCAGGAGAACGACCAGCTCAAGGGCTTCGAGGTGGACATGTGGGATTACATCGCGGAGCAGAACGGCTGGGAGGTCGAGTACACGGTGGCGGATTTTTCGGGACTGTTCGGCATGCTGGACACCGGCCGCATCGACACGGTGGCCCGGCAGACCTCCTCGGACAACGAGGCCAGACGGGAAAAATATCTCTTCTCGGACGTCTATCTCTACTCGACCTACAACCTGGTGGTCCGCGCCGACAGCGAACTGGAGGAGCTTGAGGACTTTAAAGGGACGCGCATCGGCGTTGTGATGGGCGGAGACGGCGAGCTCAACCTCAAAAAGCTCAACGAGGAGAACGACCTCGGCATCGAGATTGTCGGCTATGAAGGCACGCCGGCGATGGACAGCGACATCGAGATGGGGCGCATCGACGGCCGGGTGGCCCCGATGCTGCAGACCAAGATGAACATTGAGGAGAACGGTCAGGATTTTAAGATTACCGACAATGTTGTCTATACCGAGGCGGCGGCCTACCCCTTCCAGAAAGACAATACCGAGCTGGCAGAAGCGGTCAACCAGACCCTGCAGCAGATGCGGGAGAGCGGCAAGCTCAGCGAGCTGTCCGAGCAGTGGTTTGGACTGGACGCCACCAACCCGCCGGAATAACGACTTTGCAAAAAAAGGAAATACGAAAAAAGTCTGATCCAACAACACGTTGTTTTGGGTCAGGCTTTTCTTACATCATCCTCGAAAATAACAGATTGTATTTTCAAATAGAAAAAATCCAAATTGTCAAGACAGAGAAGACAGAAGAAATAAAAGGAGAAGCCGGATGTTTGACAGTTCTTTTTTCTTTCATTTGTTTCCCATTATGTTCCGGTATATCGATGTCACCCTCGGCATTTCGCTGGCGGCGCTGCTGCTGGCGCTGCTGATTGCCGTCGTCATCGCGGCGGCGTACTATCTGAATATCCCAGGGCTCAAGCAGGTCTGCGCGGCGTGGGTTTCGCTGTTCCGCGGGACGCCGCTGCTGGCGCAGCTTTTCTGGATCTGCTACGGACTGCCGCAGGTGATTCTGCCGATGCAGCGGGTCAGCGTGATGACCCTGATCATCTGGGGCGTCGCCTTCAACGCCTCCTCCTACATGTCCGAGACGCTGCGCGGGGCGCTCTCCTCGGTCAGCTCCGCCCAGATGGAGGCAAGCCTTGCCTGCGGCATGACGAGGATGCAGGGCTTCTGGCACATCGTCTTTCCGCAGGCGGTGCGGGTGGCGGTGCCGGGGCTCTCCAACAACTTTGTGGACATCATCAAGCAGTCCTCGCTGGCCTTCACCCTGGGCGTCACCGAGATCATGGCGGTGGCCAGGATGGAGGGCTCGACCAACCTGAAGTTTCTGGAATCCTTCACCGCGGTCATGGTGGTGTACTGGCTGATTGTGACCTTTTTTAACTATCTGCAGAAGCTGCTGGAAAAGTGGCTGTCCAGGATGTATTGATCGGCAAAGGAGGGGTGCGTGTTGAGCGAGGTCATGCTGAGAGTGGAAAACTTAAAAAAATCCTTTGACGGCAGGGTGGTGCTGGACGGCATCGATTTGCAGGTGCATCAGGGCGAGGTGGTGGCGGTGATCGGTCCGTCCGGCACCGGCAAATCGACGCTGCTGCGTTGCATCGACCTGCTGGAACTGCCCGACGAGGGCAGCATCACCATCGGGGAGGTGGCGGTGCAGGCGCCCGGAATTTCCCGCAGGCAGCAGTACCAGCTGCGGGCGCAGACGGCGATGGTCTTTCAGCAGTACAGCCTGTTTGCCAACAAGACGGCGCTGCAGAACATCACCGAGCCGCTGATCCGGGTCAAGAAGATGCGCAAGGAGGACGCCCGGCAGAAGGCGCGCGAGGTGCTGAAGCTGGTGGGGCTGGAGGACAAGGAGGACGCTTATCCCTCCCACCTGTCCGGCGGGCAGCAGCAGCGGGTGGGCATCGGCCGCGCGATTGCCACCGGGCCGAAGCTGATGCTGCTGGATGAGCCGACCTCCTCGCTCGACCCGGAGCTGGTGGGCGGGGTGCTGGAGGTCATCCGCAAGCTGGCGGCCAGACACATGACCATGCTGCTGACCACCCACGAGATGGACTTTGCGCGGTCGGTGGCGGACCGGGTCATCTTTCTGGCCGATGGCAGGATTCAGGAGGAGGGCACGCCGGCGGAGATCTTCGATCACCCGCAAAACCCCCGCCTGCAGAGCTTTTTGGCCAGCCATTTCAGGAGGGAGCTGTCGTAGCGGTCGAATAAAGTATAAAAAAGGCAGGAAGCGGCGCTCCCTGCCTTTTTTGTGTGCCCGGGGAGGTGAGCTGTACATGAAAAATTCAATATTTTTCATAAAAACAGACACAAAATTTATACAACACGCTCGAAATTGGATTTCATATTGACATTCTTATGTGCAGTATGCTATGATGACCAATAGGAAATCCCTGCGCATACGATGTGAGGGGGATACTTTTTTGTTTTCAGGAGGGGATCAAGGATGGATTCCATGGAAGAAAAGAGCACTTCCGCGCCGGAAGCTGCCTCCAAAAAGGATTTGCAGGAACATCCGCACATCAAAAAGGTCATGAGTTTGGAGAGCCTTGTGTTCTTCATCATCGTAGCGGCGCTGTTCGGGCTGCTGGGCACCCGGATGGGCGCGATCAACATGATCAACACCATGATGCAGACCGCCTATCAGCTGCTGCTGGACACCGTCTTTTACATTATGGCCATCGCGGTGCTGGCGGGCGCGCTGTCGGGACTGTTCACCGAGTTTGGTATCGTGGCGATCATCAACAAGATTCTCTCGCCCCTGATGAAGCCGGTCTATGACCTGCCGGGCGCCAGCGTGGTCGGCATCCTGGCGACCTATCTGTCGGACAACCCGGCGATTTTGACCCTGGCCGAGGATCAGGGCTTCCGCCGGTACTTTAAACGCTACCAGCTGCCGGCGCTGACCAACATCGGCACCGCCTTTGGCATGGGCCTCATCATCACCTCGTTCATGGTGGGCATCCTTTCGCCGAGCGGGGAGAGCTTTGTGGTGCCGGCGCTGATCGGCAACCTGGGCGCCATCATCGGCAGCGTGGTCAGCGTGCGGCTGATGCTGATGTTCACCGCCAAGGTCTACGGCAAGACCGAGGACTGCGAGGTGGAGGGCATCAACGCCATCATGTACACCGACTACCGCATGGTTCGTCCCGGCAACGTGGGCACCCGTTTTCTGTCGGCGATGCTGGATGGCGGCAAGTCCGGCGTCGAGATGGGCATGGCGATCATCCCGGGCGTTCTGATCATCTGCACCTTTGTCATGATGCTGACCAACGGCCCTTCGGCGGACGGCACCTACACCGGCGCGGCCTATGAGGGCATCGCGCTGCTGCCGGCCATCGGCGACAAGCTGGAGTTTATTTTGCAGCCGCTGTTCGGCTTCACCAGCTCCCAGGGCGTCTCGGTGCCGATCACGGCGCTGGGCGCGGCGGGCGCGGCCATCGGCCTGGTTCCGCAGATGGTGCAGGACGGGCTGGCAGGCGGCAACGACATCGCGGTTTTCACCGCCATGTGCATGTGCTGGAGCGGCTACTTAAGCACCCACGTCGCGATGATGGACAGCCTGGGCTACAGCAACATGACCGGCAAGGCGATCATCAGCCACACGATTGGCGGCCTGGTCGCGGGCGTAGCGGCGCACTGGATTTACATTTTAGTCAGCATGCTGTAATTTGGCAGCAAAAAAAGCGAGGAGAAAATCCTCGCTTTTTGTTGCCCGCAGTTGCATGTTGGGATGCAACTTTTTGTTCGTTTTGGGGTATAGGTAGAGGGGACTGCGGCTCCCCGGGGGGCTTTTTTGCAGGGGCGGGGGCCCCTGCGGCCCACGATATGCGGGCGCTCCGCGAGAGCATGGCAAAGCCATGCTCGGCACCCGGGTGACTTTCGTTTCACGACGAAAGTCGCCAAAGGCGTGCCAGGGGCGCTGCCCCTGGACCCCGCTGGGGGGCCGACTGAAAAGTGGAACACTTTTCAGTCCCATCCCCCCAGCAGCGCGGCGCGCTGCTCCCCCCAGAAAGGGGATAGCGGCACTGACGCAGAGGGATTTGCCACTTTGACACAGTGAAGCAATTGGCATTTCTTTCTCCCGAAGCTCCATGGGGGAAACACCGGCTGCTTTTAAACCGTGGCGCGGGGATTACAGGCACCGAATGTGTCAGCTGTGTCGGTTTTGTGTCAGGTTTGTGTCAAGGAATTTGGCTTTGTTAAGCCATTTGTTGACCCTTGACACAGAAAACACAGTATTTCTATCAAAAGATATTTTATAATAGCATATATAGAGAGAGTTAGGAAATTACTGTGTCAACTGTGTCAGTGTGTCAGGAAGCCTTCCCCCTAATCAGCCCGCCCCACCGCGCCACGGTTTGAAAGCAGAAAGTGTGACTCCTGCCACCCCCGGGGAGAAAACAAGACCGATTTGCTCACAGTTTCAAAGTGGCAAATCGGCCTGGGTCAGTGGATGAAACCCTATCGAGGGGGTTGCGGGAACCGCAGGGGGAGCGAAGCGTCCCCCTAGGGGAGTACCCAGAGGGGTGTCCCCTCTGGGAGATTCTTTGGTGACTTTCTCCATAGTGGGTGCAGGGGCCCTCGTCCCTGCAAAAAAGAAAGGGGGCCCCGCCGGCCCCCCAAAAAAATTTTCTTTATCCGCGCAGCACGCAAATGCCGACCAACCCCGGCCCGGTGTGCACCCCCAGCGCGGGGCTGATTTGCCCGCGCACCTCGATGACGCCCTGCGGAATCTTCTTTTTGACCTCCTCAATCAGGGCCTGCGCCTCCTCGGCGGCGCCGCCGTGCATCACCGCCAGCATCACCTTCGGGTAGCCGTCGGCAAACTTCTGCGCCAGCTCCAGCACCTTTTTGATCGAGGGCGTCCGGCCGATGCACTTGGCAATCGGGTAGTAGCAGCCCTCCTCGTTGCAGGAGATGACCGGCTTTAAGGCGATGGCGCTGCCAAGCATGGCCGCCACCTTGCCGATGCGTCCGCCCTTCTGCAGGTACTCCAGCGTCTTGAGACAGAAAAATACCTTGCTGTGGGGGATCAGCTGCTCGGCGTTCTGGCAGAGGGTGTCAAAGTCCATCCCTTCCTCCAGCAGCTGGGCACAGCGGATGGCGATGATGCCGCTGCCAATCGAGATGTTCTTCGAGTCGATGACCCGGCACTCCAGCTTGGTGTACTCCTCGCAGACCACCCGCATCATGTTGCAGGTGCCGCTCAGGCCGCTGGAGATGCAGATGGCCAGCACCTGCCGGTAGCCCTCCTCATGGATGCGGTCCAGGACAGCGGTAATCATGGCCCCGTCCGGCAGCGAGGTCTTTGGAATCTCGTTCGGCAGCCGGCGGTAGACCTCGCCCGCGTCGATGGTCAGCCCATCCAGATATTCCGCTTCGTTGAAGATGATCTTCAGCGGGATGGTGAAGATGTGGTAACGCTCCTGCAGCTCGGGTGGCACGTCGCTGCCGGAATCGACCAGGATGGCGATTTTCTGTCTGTCCAAGCAAATCCGCTCCTTTTGTTTGACGTGGTATAAAAAACCATGTTTTGTAGTTTATAACAAGATTTTATATCCCCCACACAAAATTGTCAAGAGAGACGGGGGAAAGAGGATGTAAAAAGTTTGCATCGCGGGAAAAGGCGCTTGCAATCCTTGAACGAACCGGGTACAATGGAAGAAAAAAACTTGCCGCAAGGGGAGGAAAATCAAGATGACAGAAGGGTTCCAGATCGTTTCAAACCGCTGTGACCGCAGCGCGTGTGACATCCGCTTTTTAAACCAGCAGGTGGCGGACAAGGCCACCGCCTTTCACAGCAGCTTTCCGCAGTACCGCCCGACACCGCTGCGCCGCCTGCAGGCGCTGGCCGGACAGATGGGGGTGGGCGAAATCTTTGTCAAGGATGAGTCTTACCGCTTTGGACTCAACGCATTCAAGGTGCTGGGCGGTTCGTTTGCCATCGGGCAATATATCGCGCAGCGGCTGGGCAGGGACCTTAGCGAGCTGCCCTATTCGGTGATGACTTCGCCGGAGGTGAAAAGGGAGCTGGGCGAGCTGACCTTTGTCACCGCCACCGACGGCAACCACGGCCGGGGCGTGGCATGGACCGCCAACCAGCTGGGACAGAAGTCGGTGGTCTATATGCCGAAGGGCTCGGCGCCGGAGCGGCTGGAAAATATCCGCAAGGAAAATTCCGACGCCTCAATCACCGACCTGCGCTATGACGACACGGTGCGTCTGGCAAAGCAGCGCGCCGAGCAGCCCAACTGCGTGCTGGTGCAGGACACCTCCTGGGACGGTTACACCGAGGTGCCCTCCTGGATTCTGCAGGGCTACACCACCATGGCAAACGAGGTGCGGGAGGAGCTGGAGAGCCAACAGCTGTTGGCTCCCACCCACATCTTTTTGCAGGCGGGCGTCGGCTCGATGCCGGCGGCGCTGGCGGGATATTTTACCAATATCTATGCGCAGCACAAACCCATCATCACGGTGGTGGAGCCAAACAAGGCCGACTGCATCTTCCGCACCGCCAGGGCCGCGGATGGCAGGCTGCACTTTGTCACCGAGGAGATGAACACCATCATGGCCGGACTTGCCTGCGGCGAGCCCTGCCCCATCGCCTGGGAGGTGCTGCGCGGCTGCGCAGACTTCTTCATCTCCTTCCCGGACTATGCCGCCGCCAAGGGCATGCGCATCCTCTCCAGCCCGCTGCCGGGGGACGAACGGATTATTTCCGGCGAGTCGGGGGCCTCGGCCTTTGGCTGCGTGATGGAGATTCTCAGCAATCCCGCCCTTTCCTCCCTCCGGGAGGAGCTGGGGATTGACAGCAATTCCCGCCTGCTCTTTATCAGCACCGAGGGCGCGACCGACCGGGAGAATTACAGGGCGATTGTCTGGAACGGGAAGTATCCCAGTTTTTAGGGGCTTCGCCCCTCGGGAGCAACTCGTCAGACTTGGCTCCTACTCCCCCATGTATGGGCGCTCCGCCCCATGCCCCGGGGCTTTTGCGGGATTGGTAGTCCCTGCACCCACCTGCAGGCGCTCCGCCCTGCACCCGGGTGACTTTCCCGTCGCGGGGAAAGTCACCAAAGGCGCG
>PPYE01000275.1_pt1 | contig 34705 bp, 28 predicted proteins | sample 1559881 | NCBI WGS metagenome assembly PPYE01 (sample SAMN08240022, study PRJNA423297) | Human gut metagenome, whole genome shotgun sequencing project.
GTCTCGGAGCCCACGCGCATCATCGGTGCCCCCGGTGAGCTGGGCGCCACCAAGACTCGCGAGCTTTCCGATCAGACGCGCGCCATGGTGCGTCCCGTCTCGGGCGTGAGCGGCCAGAATACCGCCCGTAGCTCGGTTTCGGGCTCCACCGGCTCCTACGAGGTCGAAGAGCCCAAATCCAACAAGAACAAGATCATCGCCGCCATGGTGGCAGCCGTTGCCGTCATCGGCATCGTGGTGGCCTTTGCCACAGGACTCTTTGGCGGCGAGCAGGTCACCGTGCCCGACGTGCTGGGCAAGGACCAGCAGACTGCCGTCGAGCTGATCAAGGAAGCCGGCCTCGAGGTCGGCACCATCGACCAAAGCTACAATGACGATGTCGACGAGGGCAAGGTCGCCGAGCAGACGCCCAACGGCAACACCAAGAAGGCCAAGGGCACCAAGGTGAACCTGGTAATCTCCAAGGGCCCCAAGCCCTCCGAGAAGGTTGAGGTTCCCCGGCTTGTCGGCCTGACCAAAGACCAGGCCGAGGCCGCGCTGGCAAGCGTTGGCCTGAAGGGCAACGCCTCCGAGGAGGCCAACGAGGCCGATGAGGGCCAGGTCTTTGAGCAGGGCACCGAAGCAGGTAAGGAAGTCGCGAAGGGCACGACCATCTCGTACAAGGTCTCGAGCGGCCCAGATACCACGTCCGTCCCCGACCTGACCGACATGACCGAGGCCCAGGCGCGCAACGCCCTCGATATGGCAGGCTTTGGCGTCGACGTGAGCTACCAGGAGAACGACTCGGTTACCGAGGGCACCGTGATCAGCTGGAACCCCAGCGGCAAGCAGAAGCCCGGCGCCACGATTACCGTCGTCATTGCCAAGAAGTCCGGCAAGGCCACCGTCCCAGGCAACCTGTACGGCAAGAGCATTTCCGCCGCCGTCACCGCGCTCAACAACGCCGGTTTCTATAACATCGGCTTCTGTGACCAGAACGGCAATCCCGTGAGCGGTAACGAGGATGCCACCGTTACGGGCGTCTCCCCCACCGGCAAGCAGTCCACCGACAGCACGATCACGCTAACGGTCGCACTTTCTGGCTCGGGCTCTGGCTCTGGCTCGGGCACGGGTGACGATTCCGGTACGACCAACTAGTCGCCACCCCACCGCTCATCACGGCTCTCGCCGCAAACATATTCGCTCACAGGCGCCCGCTTGCTCCCCCAGCAAGTGGGCGCTTCGTTTTTGACATGGCATGAACCAGAAGAGCCCGGCACCGTGGTGGTACCGGGCTCGATATTCCTCTGGTGCCCCCAGGCGGATTCGAAAACTCCCCCTGCGGGGAAATTGGTGACGCGGGTGTCGACGGCCCGAATCCGCCGGCAGCTCCCACAAACCAGAAACGGCGCCGCTCTCGCGACGCCGTCATAATCTTCTGGTGCCCCCGGGCGGATTCGAACCGTCGACACCCGCTTTAGGAGATATGATTTAATGCTCCCCCTTACCATTCATCAAACATCATTGAACACCATATAACCGCAGATAAACACAGCAGTTTGTGTCTTTTGCCTCTGATAGCTGCGACTACGCTTTTACAAACATATTACTAACGGCTTTAGCTAAACTGCACTCAATGAATTGTTGAAAACTCATCAATGAAACGGAGTGCAAAGATGTCAGAACAACCACTCATTAGCGGAAGAGGCACGTGTTGGAAAGACAAGAGGTCGCCTAACACCTATCGCTATTATTTTTCACTTGGAATCAAGGACCCTAAGACGGGACGCTACAAACGATCCCCAACTTATACGGTTCACTGCAAGACTAAAACAGAGGCAAAGGCTGCAATGCAGGCCAAGCTGGCAGAAATCAACTCTTCTGGCACGGTCTCTAAAACTAAAAAGCCAACTCTGCTTGCATCCTACTGCTGGGCCTTTCATGAAAATAGGGACACCGAGCTTGCGCCAACGAGCTATGAAAGAGAAGCATACGATTGCAGGCATATCGAAGACCTATTCGGTGCGTTTCAGACAATTGAGGGGCTGACTCCCGATCTAATCGAAGAAACATATGCCGAAGCTCGTCGCACGGGAAAATACAAGCCATCGGAGCTTGTGCGGATCAACGCGAAGTTGCGTCAAATTCTCTCGAATGCAGTCGCGAAGCGAATAATTGACCGAAACCCCTGCGCTACCGTTCACGTTCGCAGACCACGCAACAAAAGAGAATCACTGACAATCGACCAGGTAGCTACCCTATGCACACATCTTCAACACATTGAGCTCACCGCCGAAGCTGTTGGTACGCTAGTACTAGTGTATACGGGTATGCGGAAAGGCGAGATGTTGGGCCTCGAATGGCGCGATTGGGACCCTGCCAATAAAACCTTGAAAATTGACAGGCAGTACACCAACGACCATGAACTGAGGGCACCCAAGTCACAAGAAAGCCAACGCAAAATCCCCGTTGGAGAAACCTTGGCCGAACGTCTTCAATCATGGTCAGCCATACAAAAAGAGCTCCTGGCCTCTCTGGGGCTGTCCCAGACTGGCAGAACTCCCATCATTAGCGATATTGCCGTCGAGCAAGGGGTCCCTACTGTCTGTCACATGAAAAACTACATCTTCAACCATTGGTTTCGCGATTTCGCAGTTAGCTGCAATCTTGGAATCTATGAGCCGAACAATTCGACTGGCGGAAAGCTATATAAGGGCATCTGCCCGCATCAGCTCAGGCATTGTGTAAGCACTTTTATGCTGGCGAACGGATCGGACGTTAGAAGCGTGCAAGGTATTCTTGGCCACGCGGACCCCAATATCACGCTCAAAACGTATACAAGCCTCGTTCAACAATCAGAAATAAAAGCAGTTAAAGGCTACGAAGACTTCATCAACGCCTATATACAGAGAAGCGAGAAATAGCATGTTTTTCATTCATCGTTTCATCAATAATATTACGGTACTATGCTACTATTTCCGCAGGTAGATGCTTTATTTGATTGACATCTATTGAGTTTTAATACATGCTAAAGCTGTCAGATGGCTACGCATGTAGTCATAGAAACCGGCCCCCCAAGTGCTTATGAACCTGGTAAGTCTTACAAGCACAGGGAGGGCCCTCATTGAAAGGATAGCTCATCATGGCTACTCCAAAGATTAGCACTCAGGCGTCCACACCGACTTTCCCCACTGGTGCCGCTCAGTGCGATCGGTTGCTCCGCGTTAACGATATCCGCGAACTTACTGGCTGGAGCGAAAACACCGCACGCAAGTTTATGAGAGAGTCCGGCAAGCTCATCCAAATCCATCGTTCTAATTACATGTTTGAAAGTTCGTTTTATGAGCTTTTCAAGCAGCTTGAAGGTCGCACCGCCCACTTTGACTAGGCGGTAAACATGAGCGAGCTGCCGTCGATTTCCGACATATTTAGCGATGATGTTAATGAACAACGAAAGATTAAAGGGAAAATGGATAAAGCTAATTTTATTTCAGTGCCCGAGTGGGCGTGCTGCGTCACCACCGTCGCTGCTGAGCGCCTCATCCTCGGCCTTGTATGGAAGTTTGGAAAGCCTTCCACAAACAAAAAAGCCATGGGCTTTTACGCAAAAAGCAAATGGATTGAGGAGCACTACCACCTGAGCAAGAACACGATTTCCCGGGCCCATACCTCTTTGAAGAAAAAGAGGTACATTCAAAAGGCGGGTGACGGCAGCTGGATGCTTAATTACGCTGCAATCTACCGCGCCGCAGTCGAAAACGGCTGGGAGCCTCCGAAATCTTAAGCCCACAAACCGACTATCGAGGTCGTAAGAGTCGGCCACCGTCAGGGTGCCCACAAGAACATGCCGCGGATGTAAAATAAAATAGGGTCGAACCGAAACAGTTCCCGGACAATTGGCGTCCGGCCAGACACTTCGATTCGACCCTTTTTCATGCCCGCATCTAAAACAATCCCATAATCATTCTCGGCATCTTTAACGCCATCACTCTCCCGCCACCAACGCGTCGTAGGTGCCATTTTGGTGCCATTTTCAACGAATCGATATGGCCGTCCATTCATGGCCTTTAAGGCACGTGATACCATGAAAACGTGCGGTATTTCTCTAACCAAAAACCTGCGTGAACGTATGACTTGAGACGCTTTTAGAACTCACCGATCGCAGGACGACTACAAAACAACAGCGGCCGCGTATTTGTTCCCAGCCGTACGGCGTGGCGGAGCCATGCCCATTGTTGATTGGAGTGTCGCACGATGACAGACGAGAGAAAAATCAGGGAGATCTACGGCGTGAAGTCCGTCCACGAGGAGGCCGCCGAGCGAACCGAGGCGACGTGGCGGGAGAAGCTACTGCGCGAGACGGCCGACCTCAGGACCGAGAACGCGCTGCTCAGGGCCCAGCTCGACGAATTCAACCGCAAGCTCGTCGAGGCAACGGATCGGAATGAAAAGATTGAGGCCGACTGCAATGAGCGGGTTGCCTTTATAGAGGAGAAGTTCGAACTCGATACCGCGAGACTCGAACTCGAGAACAACGAGCTCCACGCCGCGGGCGTCAGGTACCTCTCCCGTGCTAAGGGGCTCGGCAGGCAGGTTGTCCAACTCCATGCCGAGGCTGAGGCCATGGTCGATGAGATCGAGCGGCTGCGCGGCGAGCGTGACGCCGCACTGAAAACCCAAGCCGACACACTCCTGGCCCAGCGCGACCTGATGGCCGAGGTCGCCGCCCTCAAGGACCGCCTCGCCGCCTCCGAGCAGCGAGCGGCCGTGGCCGAAGCCAAGGTCGAGGTCATGTCCCAGATGAAGGGCGAGTAGCCCCGCGTTTCTCCTATCAGGCGGCTGATTTCTAGAAACCTTCTAGAACGCTTCTAGCAGGTTTCTAGAGCCGGGCGCAGCATCTTCGATCGGCACGATGTCTCGGTAGACAAGGCGGCGCCTGTCGTCGCGCCATTCGTCGCCGTGGTAGTGGCCGAAGAACCAGGCGCGGTAGCCGAGCTGCCCGTCGAGCTCGGCAAGGAATCGCTGAAGCCGGTCGTCCCGATATTCGCGTCCGCACTCTCGGCACAGCCCCTCAGCAAGGGCGGCCGGCGCCTCGTGAGTCACCACGTAGTCGACCTTCCAGCCCACGCGGTCGAGCGAGGCGCGGCAGCGCTCCATCTCTTCCTCGCTCGGCATCTCCTCGGGCCACCAGCTCCTCCCCTCCCTGCGACACTGCCTGTCGTTGCTCGCGGCACCGCCCATGGCAAGGACCGTGAGCCCGCCGATGTCGAACACCTCCCCACGCATCAGGTGCAGCACGTGCGGTCGCGCCTCATGGACGAGCCCACCGTTCTACTCCCGTACCGGCAGATTAGCCAAGGCGTGATGGTTCTCATGGTTTCCGTCGACGAAGCACGTAGTCCACGGTTTGGACTCAAGCCAGTTGAGCCAATACTTCTCGGCGTTTGAGCCGTCCCAGACAAAGCCGAAGTCGCCGGCAACGATCACCACGTCATCGCGCGTCAGGGTCCGGCCCAGCGGCCAATTCTTGAAGGCAAACCGGCTGGACCCGTACTCGGCCCTGCCGTGCACGTCGCCCGTCACATAGATAGCCATCAGTACGCGCCCCACGGCAGGAGTTTGTCCCCGAGTCTCACGATCCGGTCATACAGCACCGTGTGCCGTTCGTCCGGGTTGCCGTCTCGGTGAAAATGGCCGTAATACCAATGTTTATAGTCCAGGCGGTCCTCGAGCTCGTCGAGGAATCCGGTCAGCCGGTCCACATCAGGGCGTTCCCAGCCTGGGTCCGGGTAGAGCGTCGGCGAGAGCATGCGCGTGGCGCAGGTATGGGTGATGACGCAGTCGACCTTCCAGGCGACCTCGTCGAGCCTTGCCCGCGCGGCATCGAAATCGCGCTCGTCCGGCAGCTCCTGCGGCCACCACGAGCTGTACGGGATGCGGTACGCCCTGTCGACGCTCGTCGCCCCGCCCATGGTGAAGACCGTCTTCCCGTCGAGCTCGAAGACCTCCCCGCGCATGAGGCGACGGATGGACGAGGTATCCGATAGGCGCTGCGTCAGCCCGCCGTGCCACGGCTCCATGGGGCGCTCCGCCCAATGGTCGAAGCGCTCGTGGTTGCCGTCGACGAACAGCACCGTGTAGGGGCGCGACTCCAGCCAGGCGATGTCGGCGCATTCCTCGGCGGAGAAGTCCCACGGAAAGCCAAAGTCGCCGGCGATGATCAGATAGTCGTCGCTGCCAAGGCTATCCCCAAGCTCCCAGTCGCGGAGCTTTTGCATGTCGAGCCCGCCGTGGATGTCGCCTGTCACATAGACCGTCATCGGATCGCCTCTTTCCGCTTGTAAGCCGCCAGCTCGCGCTCGACCTGCCTGTCACCGGTCTCGTTGACCCACCAGGGCCATTTCACCCGGCCGCACGGCTCGTCGACTCCGGCGAACCATCCCCTCAGCTCGTCGAGGCTCACCGGGGAGTGCCCGTTGGCATCGCAACCGACGTCGTAGCGCAGAAGGCCCTGCTTGCGGTTGAACTCGTTGTACGCGCCACCGCTGCTGTGGATGTGTCCGTGAAGGTGCCACGATCCATGGCTCATGCCCTGCCAGTCGGCCATGGGGTAATGGCACAGGACGATCTTCTGCCCGTCGATCTTGAGCACGCAGATCGGCGGTTCCACGGTGAAGGCGCCAGCGACCGCCGGCTGGGTCCAGTCCTTGTCGTGGTTTCCCGGGACGAGGTGGATGCGTCTGCAGGCAATCCGCTTGCGAAGCCCATAGGCGTCCTGGGCGGTCATCTTGAATGAGAAATCACCCAGGATGTAGAGTTCGTCGTCCACGGCAACCCTGCCGTTGATGCTGTCGACGATGGCGTCGTTCATCTGCCAAATCGTCTCCCACGGGCGGTCGGTGAACTTCAGCACGTTCTCATGCCCGAAGTGGGTGTCGCTGGTAAACCAGATCATATTGATTGTCTCCTTCTGTCGCTAAAAAACGTTCTCCTTCGAGGTCAGGAGACGTATTTTGAGCGACATGAGGTACATATCCCTCATGTTCCAAGCTCCAATCTGCCGAATTTGCTCGGATAAAAGTCTAAGGCTTCGATAGCGAGCACAATTTGATTTTTGAATTATGGACGAATTCCTCGTCAAGAGGGTAAAATAATGCCGACGGCAGCCCAAGTTGTAGTGAGCTGGGCAGAGCCGTTGCTTAACGAAGTTAGGTCATCGTCTTAGCGACGGTGACCTTTCTTTTTGGGCTTCGAGCCCTGCTTAAGTGCCTTGGAAAGGCCGACAAGGGCCGTGAGGAGCGAGACCATAGCGGTCAGGAGCTTCACGAACTCAGTGAAATCGGTCATGGGCATCACCTCCCATCGAATGGAGGGCTCTGCCCGGCACGAGGACTGCCGACAGCGAGGACGATTCTATCAGAGTGGCTGGCCCTCTTCATTCAATTCATGCTCCCCACCCTCGCCGAGACTGCAAGCGTGGCAGAATCGGCACCGAACGGTAGCGCGCCAGGGCACTGACGATGAACTATCCAAAACTAGCGAGGCGTGTCACCACGTGAGAAATCGCCACGGTCGATAACGCGATCGCCCATCTGTCGCGACACAGTGCTACCGCCGTGCGCCTGGCCGGCGGTGCTAACGCGGTCATCGCCGGCATTGGGAACGGCGCCGGCGTAACGGTTGCGAATCTCCCTCGCATAACCGCGACGCGCAAGAAGTTCATCGCGAACCGCCGGATCTTCGAGCAGGTCTTCGTCACACTTCGGTGTAATGAATTTAGGAAACGAATTGTAGGCGACGCCTTTGCTTGCTTTAGCCTGCTCGACCCACGCCGAGTATGCTTTCTTGAGTCGTCGGATATAAATCTCACAGCGCTTCTCGTATGGAAGCGCACGCTCGGCCCCCAACACGTTATTTTCGAAAGCCGTCTGCAATGACTTCAACGCGAAGCGTCCGTCAAGACGAGTCAGGTTGAAGGTGCACTTCGGATTGCCGGCTTCTTTGATATCGAGATCTGTCGCATAGACTCGATTGTTCTTGATGAAAATGTCTACGCCCCATGATGCAAGTAGTTTTTTGAACTGCTCCATATTCTTTACGCGACCTTCGTCAATCGCAATATGGATCAGCTCACGCAGATTGTTTTTATAACTGTACTCGCCGCGACCAATAATCTCCTTTTCCGTGTCGCGCGGTTGACGATCACGAATCTTCGAATTATTCTTACCCTTTTCAAGTTGGGCGAGATTCCAGTCCTTATCGAGTTCGCGGACCCACGAGGCGCGTTCGAACTTCCCGTGACGCCCGCCCGTCTCACAACGTTTTCCTGTCAGGAGATCCGTGCGGTTGATTGCCATGTGCACTGCGTAGCGTTTTCCCGCCTTGTCGCTTTCCTCGTGTAGCGCGAAGATAACTTGCTGATTCGGGTAATGCTTCGCGACCCATTGCCTTGCGTAGGCCATACATGCATCCGGCGTCATTTTACCGCCGTTGCACGAACATTCTTCGGGGAGAAACGCGAGAATCTGGTGGAGGATAGTCACGTTCTTCGCGCCGGCTCGCGAAGGCGTGTCGTGATGGAAAACCTTCCGCGTCATTGCCATTTTCGAAAACCAGTACTTATCGCATTTGATGTTCCAGCCATCACGGGCAAGGGCATGTTTCCCGTTGATGTACCGCCGAACGTTCTTTGCGTAGCGCTCGCTCGATACGCTCTTCTGCTTGATAACAGTCACTTTGCATCGCCGCCATCGGTGAAATAGCGACGCTCGAGCGTTCTCAAGAATTGAAAAGCGTAATCAGAACTTTTAGCAACGCACCCGATGGCCATAAGAACGGCAGTTTCGTCGTAAGCCGAAAGTCCTTGCGCGTTTATGAAGTGCGCCAACTGGTTAAGGTTCGTACCCTGCTTCAAAAGCTCATGATAGATCTTCTCCACGCCGCCATGGTCGAAATCGATTTTCTCGATCTTCCCGTTAATTAGTACGCGCCGTGCATACGAGCTCACGGTCACGCCAAGGAAATCAGCATTGCTTTCGATTATCCTTTTTTCTTCCGGTGAGACCCTGATGTGCAATTCTTCAGTTCGAGATTTTTGATCAGCAATTTCCGCAAGACCAAAATCGATATCGAGATCGTCGGCATTGCATAAGACGAAACGTATGAGTTCCGCCTCACTCATCTCATGTCGCTTTGCGATTGCGATGATGGCTTTCTTCTCTTCATCGGAAAGAGACGCCTTGACGGTGTGTGGGCGGAGCCTGCTCATGATTCCTCCGGAAAACGAATCAGCGATCGGAGAGGCCTCCGATCAAAACCTGCTATGCGATTCGCTTTCCTTTTGAGGAACGGCTAGCGTCGTTCCAAAAACGAAGAATCGTCTCCGCGATTCTTCATCGCGGAGTTTCAACTTCACAACAACCTTATCGCCGTAGCAGGCGATAAGCAAGGTCTGTGGCGTGGTGTTTTTGGGGTCCGAATGGGCCCACAAAAATGCCACCCACAGTCATCTTGCATGCCCCAGAAGGGGGCATAGACGCAGCGAAGCGTAGGCAGAAGATGAGAGGCCTCATCTTCTTTCTCGAAAGGCTTCGGGAACAATTAAGACATCGATGGGCTATCAGCTAGACGTCAAGGCCCATTAGTCTTCTACGTTCAGCGCGCTCCTCAGCAATTCTTTTTGATCCGGCAATGGCCTGTCCCTTTTTATCCTTGAGGCTCATCGGCTCTTCGGTTTTCTTTTTACTGGCATTCTTGTTTTCCACAGCGGCCTCCTGATTGATTATTCTCCTATCGTTTATTCCCAAACTGAGCACATAAAAAGGCGGCCGAAACCGACCGCCCGCGAACAAATATGTATTCACCGAATGTAAGAGAAGGTGAACAAATGTCCATTACTCCCAGTGACCGGCGACGTCGACAACCCAATGCTGTCCCGTAGCCTGCTGTTCATAATGACCCTGGTCCTCAGAGGTGGTATACGAATCGTTTACGACAGATCCTCCGATGCCGCCGTTGTCCATATCATTATGAACCCATGAATAGGCGGCATCTTCGGAATCGAAGGGCCCTACCATAGCACCACCATGATTGACCCAGAAACGAGGATGACGCGTGTATACCACGTTCGGTACCCAGACCTGGCTGTAGTCGGTTTCCCAGTGGCCCTGCTCGGCAACCCATTTCTTCTGGCTACCGCCGTTGGAAGAGGAATTGTTGCCGCTTGAACCTTGAGAGCTGCCGGAATTCTGCTTGGACTGGGAGGAATCTCCCTTGCTGTCCGACTTCGACGAGTCGGAGGACTTGTTATCCTCCTTCTTGGAGTCATCGGACTTCTGGTCCTTGTCGGCGGACTCTTTCTTCTCCTCGGACTTGGCTCCAGAGGCTTGCGCCGCCTTTTCTTCGCTTGGCTTCTTTTTGTCTTTATTCTTTACCGCTGTGGTGGTCCTTTCCGCAGAGCCGCTTTCTTGCTTTGCAACGCTGGAGCATCCAAGTTGAGGTGCCATGAGGCACACCAGAAACGCAACGATAATAGCCTTTGTTCTCACACCGATCTCCCTATCCATGAAGCCGGGCGTTGACCACTGGCCGGTGTCCAGCGCCCGGTTCGCTTTTACATCTGCTCGCGGCGCTTCTTCCGATCGAGGAAGACGCCGGCTGCCACGAGGACGGTGCCGCCGATGGCGAACGTCTCGCCGATGAGTCCCGCGCTGTCGCCGGTCTGGGCGAGGCTGCCGGGCTTGGCGGCCTCCGTGTTGGCGAGGTGCTTCGGGGTGTATGCCGCCTGCTTCTTTGCGGCCTCCTCCGCCTCCTGTCGTGCGATCTCATCGGAAAGCTTCTGCTCCGCTGCGATGCGGTCGGACTTCGCCAACTCGTAGGCGGCGAGTGCCGCATCATAGCCGGGCTGGAGCTCGTCCACCACGGTCTGCTTCTCGTCCAGGATGGCCTTGGCGGGCGCGACCTTGGCACGTGCCTCGGCTGCTGCGGCGAAAAGCGCGTTGAGGGCGTCATCCGCGTTCACATCATGGCCGAAGGCGAGCGCCGCGTCGGCATCGATGGAGTTCAGCTTCGACAACTTGGCGTCTGCCTGTGCCTTTGCCTGTTCGGCGGCGGAGACCAGGGACTCGGCGGCGATGGTATCCGCCTTCGCAGCATCGAGCGCGGCCTTGGTATCATTGACGGCCTTTACTGCATCCTGCTCGCGCTGCTGTGCCTCTGCGAGCTTCGCGGCAAGACCGGTGAGGATGTCGAGGTTCGACTGTGCGTCCTCGAGATCGGTCTGGGAGCCGGTGAGCCTGTCGGCGGCAACGCCGGTGTCGGCCTTTGCGGCATCGACGGCACGCTGGGCATCCGCGAGGGCGCGTGCGGTGGCGTCTGCCTTTTGCTCGGCGGCGGCGAGGACGGTCGCCTTCTCGACCTGATCGGCTGCCGCCGCGTCATGGACGCTCTTTGCTGTATCGAGCACCTTCTTGGCGTCGGCGACGTCCTGGAAGAACTTCGTGAGATCGGCGTTCGCATCCATGACGTCCTGCTGCTTAGCAGCGGTGTCCGCCTTGGCGGAATCCAACTTAGACTGTGCGGTCGTTACGGCTGCGTTGGCAGCATCAAAGGCGACCTGCTTCTGCTGGACGGTCGACTTTGCCGTATCGACTGCCGCGTTGGCGGCATCGAGGTCCGATTTCGCCGCATCAAGCTCGGTCTGAGCATTCGTGACGCCCTGCTGCTTGGCGGCGACATCAGCCTTGGTGGCATCGACGGCACGCTGGGCATCGGCAACACCCTGCTTTGCGGAATCGACACCTGCCTGTGCGGAATCCACCGCGACCTGCTTCTGCTGGACGGTTGTGGCGGCACCGGCGGCTGCCTGCTTCTTGGATGCGAGATCGGCTTTGGCTACGTCGAGTGCGCTCTTGGCGTTCTTGAGGCCGTTGATATAGGAGGTCAGCTTCTGCTCATACTCGTCGACGGAGATGGGGTTCATGTTCCAACCTGAGCCGGACCAGCCGGAGATCTCTGCGGTGTAGCACTGCATCTGAAGCCCGGACATGGTGCCCTTGGTGCAGGTTGCCATTCCCATAACGGCGAGTTCGGGATTGATGATGTTCATGTAATGGCCGACGGTGCCGCTACTGCCGTTCTCCCAGCGGCAGTTGTCTGCAATCCAATGGTTGATTGCGACACCGTTCTTTGCATAGAAATCATAGGCATCCTTGCCGACAAGACCGGTGACTCCATAAAGGGCCTCCGTTGCCTTGTCGAAAAAGCCCTTCTCCTGCTCGATCCACTGCCCACTCGGATCGATTCCGTAATTCCATGCCAGGTTTTCGGCAAAATCATATTGACGGGCATGATCGAGCACGGTGTCGCTGTAGTTGGCATCTGCGATCGCACCGGCGATGAGCTTGTAGGTGACGTGGAGCTCGGACAGGCCGACCGACTTGCGGTAGTCGTTGACGGACTTCATCCACCTGATCGCATTGAGCATATTGTCAAGAGACGTGGCGTCCTTGGAGTTGCCGACTTCGGTCTTTCCGGCATATTTGGCGTTCAGGATGATGTTGGCTGCATCTTCGGCACCCATGGCACGGAAGAAGCCGATGGCTCCCTGCTTGAGTTGCGCGTCGGCGGAATCGAGTTTCGCCTGTGCCTCGTCGACCTTCTGCTGCGCGGCGGTCACGGAGGCGTCTGCAGTATCCTTTGCGGTCTTGGCGTTCGCGAGCTCTACGTCTGCGGTTGCCTTGGCGGACTCTGCGTCCTTGACAGCCTGCTTCGCGGCGTCCAGCTTGGCGACGGCGTCGGCATTCACCTGCTTGGCCGCATCGAGGTCGGCGTTCGCGGCATCGAGGGCGGATTGGGCGGCGTTCACGCCGGATTTGGCATCGGCCGCAGCCTGCTGCTTCGCGGAGAGGGACGCCTGGGCATCATTCAGCTCGGTCTGCGCCGTTGCTGCAGCGGACTGCGCCTGCTCGAGCTCGGACTTGCACTGGGACTGTGCCGCTCGTGCGGCGGCGAGGGCTGCCTCCGCGTCCGCGACCTTCTGTTTTGCCGCATCGTACTCCGGGCCGCTCGCGCCTGCCTCCGCTGCGGCGAGGTCTGCTTTCGCCTTCTCGTAGGCGGCGCTGGCGGCTGCGGCCTTCGCATCCGCCGCATCCTTGTTCTGCTGGGCTGCGGCGAGAACGGCATCGGCGGAATCCTTTGCAGACTGGGCCGCAACCAGCTTGGACTGGGCATCGGCAAGCGTCGCGTTGGCGTTGGCGAGATTGGCCTGTGCCCTGTCCACGGCAGCCTGGGCGTCGCGCACGGCCTGCTCGGCGGCACTGATTGCCTCCGGAGTGGCGCTTACGGCATCTGCCTTGGCTTTATCGAGGGCATCCTTGGCAGCCTGGGCCGCCTTGAGGGCGGACTGGTACGCTTCGTCCTTCTCGGACGCATCTGCCTTAGCGTCTGCGAGACCCGCCTTCGCCTGCTCGAGTTCCTTGCCGGCGGCATCAGCGGCGTCCTTGCCCTCCGCGACCTGACGGGCGTACTCGTCCATTGCCGCTCGGTCGGCTGCCGTGCCGGCGCTGACTGCCGAATCGTAGGATGCCTTGGACTGGTCGCGGGCGGAAGCAACCTCGTTGTAGGGGCCGGCGACCTCATCGTAGGATGCCTTGGCGGCGTCTTCCTTCGCCTTCGCCTCGTCGACCGCCTTCTGCAGGTCCGCGATGGTCTGTGCGGCGGATTTCGCGCCGGTACCGGATGTCGCGCCGGCGTGGGCGGCGATCGGCGACATCACGGCGGGGTGCTGCGTGGTCCCGTCACCGGTCTGGGCGAATGCCACGAACGGTGAGATGAGGCTCGATCCGGTCATGGCGGCCATGGTCGCCGCGGTGACGGTCAGACGTGCGATCCCCTTCGGGGCGTGAAACTTTTTGCTTGGCAGTGCGGCGAAGTGGTCGCCGCCGGCAGCGAAGTGCTTTCCCTGAGTCATTGCCATTCCATTCCTTTTCCGTTCCCTATCCGACTAGGTATCAGAGCTCTTTCCAATAAAGGTAATTATGCTCCTCATCTGGGATTGTTGTATATAGTCCGTTGGCATTTATACAACAATCCATGACTCTTTTTGTCATGGATATCTCGCCACTACAACGATCCTTTGGTCTACGCTGCAAAGAACTCAGATCAAAGTTTGGTTACTCACAAGAGCAATTTGCGAACCGTATCGACATGGACAGGTCTTACTACGCCTCGATAGAGGTCGGACGAAGAAATGTCAGTCTTTCCAACATCTGTAAAATTGCCAATGGATTCAACATGTCAATCGCTGCACTTATGACTGGTGTCACCGATATAACGGATTAGTCTATCAATCAGCGAACGCAGTGAGCGTATCAATCGACGGCGTAGCCGGCGGCAAGGTCACGGCACGTGACCGCGCAGCGAGCTTTACGAGCGAAGGGGACGGCATCGCCGTCCCTATTTCTTTATAGTATATTTCTCTATTAATTGGTTTCACCAAAATGGGTATAGCACAAGCTTCTGAACAGGCGTTTTATCAAAGAATTCGAAGCTACCGAATCATCAAAATGGTGAAATAATTTACCCAAAAGGGGGAAGCGCTTCACCAAAATGGAACCGACTGACAGCTGTTGAAAACTTTTATCCCCAAAATGGTGATTTCCTGTTTTCAGTGGAAAACTCGGGAAGTCATAATATTTACTTACCAGATTTACAAACGGAAGCGGTTCTTAGCCCCAAAACCAGAACAGGTCAGAAGCAAAAATAACTCCTGACCTGCGATTTTCCTGGTGCCCCCGGGCGGATTCGAACCGTCGACACCCGCTTTAGGAGAGCGGTGCTCTATCCCCTGAGCTACGGAGGCATGTTGTACTAGTGTAGCAGATTTACTGCATCGCAATACGTCGCATGACTAGACTTCGAAGTTGCGGTGGAATAGTTCCTGTCTGAAGCATCTAAAGCCGTATTTAGGAACTATTTCACCGCAACTTATGAGGAGCTAGTTACCTTTGTGGAAGAGGTTTTTGATAACGGAGAGGATGCTCTTGGCGCCCTTGGCCGTCACATCGATAAAGTCGGGCGAACGCACGAGCTTATCCTCGTCGACGTACTTGCGGACCGCGCGCAACGTCTCTTTGTCATCGCGCGTCGAAAACGTAAAGTGGCCGGTATCCTTGGTGAAGATGGCAAAACGCGTGATCTTCTTGGTGCCGCGCAAAACCTCGGCGGCGATATAGTCGACCTCGTCCCACGGGATTTGAATATAATCCTCGGGATTGCGCTCGTTATAGTACTCAAACGCCTTATTGCCCACCATCACGTTACCGTGGCTGGTAAGCCCCATCAGGCAGGTTGCCGGCGTTGCCAGATCGACCGTGCTGTTCTGAGATTGCGCCATGCGCGCCTCGCCCTCCAAATAAAACAATCGGACCGCATCCAGTGTACCCACCGGGTGCGGTCCGTTTCAATGGCTCAAAAGCCCTTGCCTAGCAATTCTCGGTCTTAAGCCGAAGCGTGCTTACATGAAGCCGCAGAAGCGACCGATGATGCCGACGGCGAAGAGAGCCAGGATGATGACGATCGGGCTGACCTTCTTCTTGAGGAGCTTGCAGACCAGCAGGGTCAGGCACACGGCGGCAAGGCCGGGGATGAGCTGATCGAGGTTGGCCTGAAGCGTGGTGACCTTCATCTGATCAAGGGCGGTAGCACCGACGGAGTTGTACATCGTCAGCGCTTCCTTGATACCCTCGGAACCGGAGGGCAGACTAGCCCAGTCGATAAAGGCGCCAGCAGACTGCTTGACCGTGGAGACGATCGGGGTGAAGGAAATGGACACCCAGCGCTCGACCAGGGCGCCGATGATGAACATACCCAGGATGGAAGCGCCCTCGGTGACCTTGCCCATCAGACCACCGGAGAGGTCCTTGGCGATGGAGGAGCCGACCTTGTAGCCAAACTCCTGCGTGTACCACAGGAAGGCGTAACGGATGATGTTCCACGCGAAGAAGAACAGCAACGGACCGGCGATGCTGCCGGACAGGGCCAGGGAAGCGCCCAGAGCGCCCAAAATCGGGCGAAGGGTGAACCAGAAGACGGGGTCACCGACGCCGGCGAGCGGGCCCATCATACCGACCTTGACGCCCTGGATGGCGACGTCATCGATCGGAGCACCGTTGGCGCGCTCCTCCTCGAGGGCGAGGGTAACGCCAATGACGGGGGCGGAAACATAGGGGTGGGTGTTATAGAACTCCAGGTGGCGCTTAAGAGCGGCAATCTGGTCATCCTTGCTGGTGTAGAGCTTCTTGATCGCAGGGATCATTGCGAAGCACCAGCCGCCGTTCTGCATACGCTCGTAGTTCCACGAGCCCTGAAGGAACTGATGACGGAAGCAAACCTTCTTGCGGTCAGCCTTGGTGAGCTGAATCTTGTTCTCTGCCATATGTATCACTCCCCTCCTACTCGTAATCGTTCAGAATGTCGCCGAGCGGGTCGCCGGAGCCACCGCCCATGCCGCCACCCTGCTTGGCCAGATCCTTAAGGCCAAGGTAGATGAGGGCAAGGGAGATGCCGATGAGGCCAAGGGCGATCAGCGTGAGCTGAGGGATGGCAGCAAGGACAAAGCCGAGGATGAAGAACGGCCAGGTCTCCTTGGTGGCCATCATGTTGATGACCATGGCGTAACCGACGGAAGCGACCATGCCGCCGCCGACAGCCATGCCGCCGGACAGCCAGTCGGGCATAGCGTTAAGCGCGTTGGTAACGGCCTCGGCCGGGATGATGCACAGAAGTACTGCCGGGATGGCGATACGAAGGCCCTGCATGAGGATGGCAGCGTACTGCCAGCGCTCGATGCCGGAGAAGTCGCCCTTCTCGGCGCAACCGTCCATGGCGTGAGCGATAGCGGTAGCAATGGTACGGCAGATCATGGTCAGGAACAGACCAGCGACCGACAGCGGGACGGCGACGGCGATGGCCGCGGTAACGGCCTTGGCCGAATCAGTGGCGCCGCCGTTGAGGGCGAGCACCATGATGATCGAAGAAGCGACCGAGGCCAGAGCGGCGTCAGGCGCGACGGCGGCGCCGACGTTAGCCCAGCCAAGGGCCATCATCTGGAGCGAACCGCCCAGGAGGATGCCCTCCTGAAGGTGACCGGTTACGAGACCGATAAGCGTGCATGCCACGAGCGGCTGATGGAACTGGAACTCATCCAGAATGCCTTCCATACCGGCAAGCAACGCGACAATCGCAACAAGCAGCATAGTGATTGCAGACATGTATCGGACCCTCCTTTACTATGCTTGAGCGGCCAGTTCGGCCTTAGCTTTCTTCAACATGGCGTCGAGATCCTCGGAAGCATCCGAAGGAACCTTGCGGACCTCGAACTTGACGCCCTTGGCCTTGAGGGCCTCGAGGGTCTTAACGTCGTCATCGCCCATAGCGACGGCGTTGGTGACGACGACCTTGCCCTTGGAGTGAGCCATGGAACCGATGTTGACTTCCTTGATGTCGACGCCGGCCTCGATGGCCTTGAGCAGATCCTGCGGGTTCTCGAAGAGCAGCATGGCCTTGGTGTCACCAAAACGCGTGTCCTTGACGACCTCGGCCATCTTCTTGATGGGCACGACGTTGGCATGGACTCCCGGAGGGGCAGCCTGCTCGATCATGGTCTTGCGGAGCTCGTCGTGAGCAACGCCGTCGGAAACCACGATGATGCGGTTGGGGTTGATCTGCTTGGTCCACGTGGTGGCCACCTGACCATGCAGCAGACGGGTGTCGATACGGACGTGGGCAATCTTGATGTGCCCGTCGCCGATGACCGTTCCCGGAGGGATGGCGCCTGCAGGAGCAGCGGCGGCCGCAGCCGGCTTCTTCTCCTCGGGCTCCAGAGACTCGGGCTTGACGCGCACGCCAGCCTTAGCCTCAGTCACGAGATGTTTTGCGATCGCATGTGCAGTGTTCTTTGCGTCAAAGCGCTGCGAATATGCCTCAATGAGCATAGGCAGGTTGACACCGGTGACGATAGCCCAGGAATCGTGACCCTCGATGAGCCCGCTGATCTGGTTGAACGGCGTGCCGCCCCACAGATCAACGAGGAAGAGCACCTGCTCCTGGTCTTCGAAGGAAGCGATTGCTTCCTCGACCTTGGCACGGAAGTCGTCGGGGCCCATGCTCGGCTCGAGCGAGACCACGGCAACAGACGGCTGATCGCCAAAGACCATCGAGCCCGTCTGCTTGATTCCAGCTGCCAAGTCCCCGTGGCTAGCAAGAACAATACTTACCATCACATAACCTCCTTTTTGTCTACGTATTTCCTACACGACATGAAAGGAGTATACCTGTTTGGATTGTGGAATTATAGCTAAATTCGCAAAAGGTTGGATTATTTGTTTAAACGTCTATGTTTGTTACAAATTGATTACGTTGCTGGTTTACAGCTCATTGCCTGATAAAACGTGATTTGCCGATTGTTTCCAAAGACATATACAGGCGCACTGTTCGTTAAAACCGCTTTTAGGTGGATCCCAATGCGCCTGCGTGCCGCCATTTTGTTTAAACAGACATGACTTGACTAACCGAAGCAAATATGTTTAGAACTCTAGCCCATGCAGTCATTGGATGTTAGGCGATGTGGAGTGGGTTGGCGGCGTCGACGGCATCGGGTGCGTCGGAGAGGCCGTCAGGAGCAGCGTCTGCCGGGTCCTCGTCGGGAGTCTCGATCTGTTTGATCATTACCTCTTGGCCCTGCAGCAAATAGGTCTCGCCGCTACCGCAATGGGGACAGGTCTTGCCGTGCTCGACCGTCGCGTAGTCGCAGCCGCACGCCTCGCAATGTGTCACGGCCTCGACGGGCTCCACGATAAGCTCCGCGCCCTGCGCGATAGGCTTTTTATCTGCTGCCCAGCGCCAAGCGTCGAGCAGCAAGTCGGGAACGACGCCCGAGACCTCGCCCAGCAGCAGCGTCACGCTCGAGACGCGACGCACGCCATTGGCGCGCGCCACATTCTCAACATCGCGAATGATGTGATAGACGATTCCCAATTCATGCAAGGTAGAAACCTTTCAACAACGGTTGATGCGATGTCAGCCAAACGTCAGCGAGCGGCGATCCAGGTGCCCCAGGTTGCCCCGAAACAAGGCGTCCGCTGGGCTTTTGCCCGCGGCGCCGAAGTTGAGGGGCGAGATGGGGTGCTTGGGCGCCGCGCAGCGTCGGCAGTGCCGCCGTTCGTTAGAACGGCGGAACCTCATTACTTGCGACCGAACTTGATTTTGATTGCACGCTTTAAAGCATACTTGCCAAGGCTCGGGAGCTTTTGCTCGTATTTGACCATCGTGGAGCACTCGGGGCGATCGCGATCCAGATGGATGGCGTCAAACGCGCACTTGGTGGTGCACAGGCCGCAGCCAATGCACTTGTTGGGGTCGACGATCGAGGCGCCGCAGCCCAGGCAGCGGGCGGTCTCGGCGCGCACCTGCTCCTCGGTAAAGGTCTCAACATACTCGCTAAACGGCGCAGCCTTCTCGCGTTCGCGGTCCACATGCGCAACCTCGCGGCTCGCGTTGTCGTAGCCCTCGAGCACAACGTCGTCGCGATCGAGCGCGGTGTAGCGGCGCTGGTTGCGGCCGATGGTGAGCGTGGAGCCCGGCTGCACAAAGCGATGGATGGACACCGCGGCCTCGTGGCCGGCGGCGATAGCGTCGATGGCAAAGCTCGGACCGGTGTAGACGTCACCGCCCACAAAGATGTCGGGTTCGGCGGTCTGGTAGGTCTGGGGATCGGCAAGGGCACCCTGGCCGCGGCCAAGCTCCACCTTGGAGCCAGCTAGCAGGTCGCCCCACATGATGGACTGGCCAATTGACATGACCACGCGGTCGGCATCGACACGGCGCAGATCGTTCTCGTCGTACTCGGGCGCAAAACGGCCCTCGTCGTCAAAGACACGCGTGCAGCGCTTAAAGGTAATGCCACATACGCGACCGGCCTCGTCCAGGTGAATCTCCTTGGGGCCCCAGCCGCAGCTGATGTGCGCGCCGTCCTCAACGGCCTCGCGACGTTCTTCCTCGCTGGCGGGCATCTGGGCCTCGCTCTCCAGGCAGAACATCTCAACGTGCTCAGAACCCAGACGGCAGGCGTTGCGGGCAACGTCGATAGCCACGTTGCCGCCGCCCACCACAATGGTGCGGCCGGGCAACGCGTCGATCTTGCCACTGTTGACCTCGCGCAAAAAGTCGACGGCTACGGTCACGTCCTCGGCATCCTCGCCCGGAATGCCGGCAAGGCGGCCGCCCTGGCAGCCAATGGCAACGTAGAAGGCCTTAAAGCCCTGCGCGCGCAGCTCGTCGAGCGTCACGTCGCGACCGACTTCCACGCCATAGCGGAACTCGGCACCCATCAGGCGAATGACCTCGACCTCGGCCTCGATAACATCCTTCTGCAGCTTAAAGCTGGGAATGCCGTAGGTAAGCATGCCGCCCGGGTGCTCGTTCTTCTCGAACACGACGGGCCTGTAGCCCTTCTCGGCCAGGTAGAAAGCGCAGGACAGGCCGGCCGGACCGGCACCGATGATGGCGATCTTCTGGTCGAAGCCGCCGGCACGCGTTGGGGTCACCACAGGTGGGACATAGCGGGTCGCGGCATCCAGATCGCGCTGGGCGATGAACTTCTTGACCTCGTCGATGGCCACGGCGGCGTCCACACGGCCGCGGGTGCAGGCATCCTCACAGCGGCGGTTGCACACACGGCCGCAGATAGCGGGCAGCGGGTTCTCGCGCTTAATGAGTGCTAGGGCCTCGTCATAGCGACCCTGCGCCGCGAGCTTCAAATAGCCCTGAACGGCAACGTGCGCGGGGCAGGCCGTCTTGCAGGGAGCGGTGCCGGACTCGTGCGTCTCGATGCGGTTGTCGTTGCGGTAGTTGGGCGACCACTTGGTGTGGTCCCACTTGGTGGCATCGGGCAGCTCCTGGCGCGGATACTCGGGCACCTGTCCACCGGCCTTTTTGCTACAGAGCTTCTGGCCCAGTTTGGCGGCGCCGGCCGGACACACCTCAACGCAGCGACCGCAGGCCACGCACTTGTCCTTCTCGACCTTGGCGACATAGGCCGAGCGTGACAGGTTGGGCGTGTTGAACAGCTGAGAGGTGCGCAGGGCATAACACACGTTGACGTTGCAGTTGCAGATAGCGAAGATCTTGTTCTCGCCGTCGATATTGGTGATCTGGTGCACAAAGCCGTTGTCCTCGGCCTGGCGCAGGATGTCGTAGACCTCGTCGCGCGTCACGTAATGGCCGCGGTCGGCCTCAACCACATAGTCGGCCATATCGCCCACGGCAATGCACCAGTCGGCGGGGTCGTCGGCGCAGCCCTCACCCATCACGCGACGGCTCGCGCGGCAGCTGCAGGTGCTGGCGGCATATTTGCCATCGTATTTGTCGAGCCAGTGCTCGATATGCTCGATCGGCACCGAGGTGCTCGCGGCGTCGATGGCCTTCTCGACCGGAATGACGTGCATGCCGATGCCGGCGCCACCGGGCGGCACCATCGGCGTAGCCTTGGACAGCGGCCCCTTGGACGCCTGCTCAAAGAACTTGGCATAGACCGGGTGCTCGTCGAGCTGGCTCACGCGCATGTTGAGGAACTCGGCGGAACCCGGCACCAGCATGGGCAGCACCCACTGCTTGGCGCGCTCGGGATTCTCCCAGTTGTACTCGAGCAGGCCCGTGTAGCTCATATCGTCGAGCATCTTCTCGATATCGGCTTCGGTCATGCCGGTGAGCTTGACCATCTCGGGCAGCGTATAGGGACGGCGCATCTTCATCTTGCAGAGCACTTCGGCCTGCTCGTCAGTCGCGGCCTCGGCAAACGACCAGTACTCGTAGCCCAGCAGCTCATCGCGATGCAGCAGACGGTTGGTGCAGTGCTCGCACAGCTTGACGATGGCCTCGCGCGGATGCTCCGGCAGCGGCGGCACGAACTCCGAACCGATGTCGGGCTCGGTGTAGCTAATCCCCGGTCCGTTGAGAATCATGGTTGTCCCTTCTCTTGCCACAGCCCGACGAGGCCGCAGCGCCCCTCTTTTTTTGCAGGCCGGGCATGCCCCATGCCGTTCACCCGCCATTGTTGACATTGTGTCAAAAATAGTATTGACGAACCGTCAACAATATTCAAGACTGTTAGGCGAACGGTCAGGCAAAAGAGGATGAAAGGCGGCAAAACATGGGCAACAACACAGCAGGTACCTCTGTGGTCGATGCCGTCCCCGCATCCGATAGCGCGGCAAAGCGCCTGACGGGCGACGAACGCCGTCGCGAGATCCTCGATGCCGTGCGCACCGTAAGCTCCGAGCTGGGCGTGTCCCACCTATCGGTATCGGCCGTGACCAAGCGAGCCGGCTGCACGCGTTCATTGTTCTACCATTACTTCGCCGACATGGACGCCGCCGTCACCGCTGTTATGGACGAGGCGATCGACGGCTTTATCTCCGAACTCGAGCGGTGGAACGCCGACCGCACCGTCGGTGATATCGAGGGCGCGCTCGACACCGTCGCCCCGCTCTTTAAGCGCCTGGTCGCCAGCGGCCACGAGCTGCCGAGCACGCTTACCTCGAGCAGCGGCGCGCTCTACGGCGGCTTTTTGCACAACGTGGTCCAGCGCGTGGCGCAGTATATCTGCGACACCACCGTAGTGGATTTTGTCGCCCATCATGAGCTACGCATCGACCATGTCTACGAGACGTTCTACACCCTCATCATGGGTCTTTTGATGTATATCCGCACGCACCCCGATGTGCCCGACGAAACGGTCAAGGAAATCATCGCCTCGACACTCCACATCGAGGGCTATACCGCCAAGTATCCGGAGCGCAAGCCCCAGAACTGACGACATTTGGCCAAACTGCCCGCGATCAGAAGAGGGGCCGCGGGCGTGTGAAAGGAGAGCAGCATGCTGTTCGATGTTTGGGGTAGCGATACCTTATCCACTGGGCCGGCTGGGCCATGGTCTTTATTGGCCTGATCGTGCTCAACGAGGTCGGCCGCCGCACTAAGCTGGGCGCGGCAATCATCTTTGGCGTGGCTCCGCTGGCCATGACCATCTACTGCGTCGCCATCGCCATCGGCGTTTCGCAGGGTGCCGAGTGGGCGCTCACCAACCCCACCCATGTGTACCAGAACAGCTGGTTCCACTACGCCAAGGTATACGCTGCGCTGGCCGGTTGCTGGGGCTTCATTGCCATTAAGTACCAGTGGGGAAAGATCGGCAAGGCGCATTGGTTCCGCGCATGGCCGTTTGTGATCGTCGCCATCAACATCATGATCGCCGTCGTATCCGACTTTGAGAGCGCCTATCACTTCTTTGTCCTGGGCGAGTCCACCTGGTCACCTCCGAAGGTGCTACGCAGCTGGCCGGCTGGAACAACGTGTTCAACGGCATCGCCGGTATCATCAACATCTTCTGCATGACCGGTTGGTGGAGCGTCTACGCCTCCGAGGATCAGACCGATATGCTGTGGCCCGACATGACCTGGGTCTACATCATCGCCTACGATATCTGGAACTTCTGCTACACCTACAACTGCCTGCCCACCCACTCCTGGTTCTGCGGCTTTGCGCTGCTGCTGGCGCCCACCGTCGCCGCCTTTATCTGGAACAAGGGCGGCTGGATCCAGAACCGCGCCTTTACGCTTGCTATTTGGTGCATGTTTGCCCAGGTGTTCCCGTACTTCCAGGAGGAGTCCATCTTTGTGACCCACTCCACGCTCGACCCCGGCGCCGCCACCGCGGTCTCGATCGCCGCACTGGTCGCCAACGTCGCCGCGATCATCTACATCGCCTACCGTGCCAAGAAGCTCGGCCGCAATCCCTACAAGCAGGATGTCTTTGAGGGCACCAGCGATTGGGAGAAGGCTACCGCTCGCCGCGCCAAGGTGGATTACGCACACGCCGAGTAACGCGCCTGGCGCAGACATCGCTTGAGCACGAAGCAGCATAGCCGGCTCCGCGCAACTCAACGCATTGTAGAGCCCCCGGAATGTGATTCGTTCGCGTTCCGGGGGCCTTTTGCCGCCGCGAGGATGCGGCCGAACGATGCGCTCGAGTTAAATCGGATCTTATATTTCGCACGCGCTTTATATGGCTCCATTTTTGGGTACAGTGTTGTCCCGATATTGAGCTTGGGGGATATATGAAAGATGAGACGATGGGCCAAGAGGATGCGGCCCAAGATGCAGAAGCTTGCGCTGAGGCCTTGGAGAGCTTAGACCGGATTTCACTCGATGAGATTGCGTTTGACGATTCGGGCGTTGATGTGCAGGATGAGCCGGAAACCGAGGCGCAATCCGATGATCAGGATGCAGGCGACGTTGAGCCTGCCGAGGATGAGGCAGATCACGAAGACACCGAAAGCGAGGCCGGCAACCAGCCCGAATCCGACACGGGCGAGGAAACCGTCTTGCTCGACAGCTTACCGGCCGAGGATTCGCTGACCCGCGAGCTTCCTGGCCTGGGTTCCGCACCAGCCGTGGACGAGACCATCGCCATGGGCGATATTCCCCTACCATCCGTTCCCTCGGCACGCGAGGCCGAAGTTCGCCATCGCAAGATGTCGCCCAAGCGCCGCAACCTGATGGTTGCCGGCGTTGTGGCCGTCGCGCTCGTCGCCGGCGGCGCAGGCTATGCTGCCTGGAACGGATATCAGCAAGAGCAGGCTGCCACTGTCGCCGCCAATGCCCACACGATGATGTCAGTGCAGATTGGCGTGCAGGCCGCGGGCCTCGACTGTTCCACTGGCTCAAAGATCCCCGTGCAGGTGAGTGGCCAGGACTCCGACGGCTCTTCTGTGAGCGAAACACTCTACGTTGACGAGCACGGCCGCGGCATCAAACTGCTGCCCGGCGATTACACGCTCTCCATCGCTGCCTCCCCCATCGCGGCCGACGGCACCATCTATACCGTCCCGACCACCAAGACGCAGGTCACCGTTAAGAGCGATGGACAGGATTTAAGTGCCCAGGCCACCTTTAAGCTCAAGGTGCCTTCGGCCGACACGGTGACTGACGACCAGATCGATGCCGCCGCCAAGTATGCCGAGGAGGGCGGTGCGAGCTCCGCCGCGGCTGCCAAAGTGCTCCAGCAGGCAGCAACCGCGCGGCGCGACGCCGCCGTCAATGCCGTGAGCGCGCAAAAGGCACAGGCGTCCCGTGATGCTGACGCTCGCCACAAGGCAACCGACCTCTACCAGCTCGATATTCCCGTCGAGTGGTACGGCAAGGTCGCAACTTGGCAAAACGGAAGCACGCTATGCATCTATCTGGGCGACGACGCCAATACGCCGCTCGTGACGCTCGTTGCGGTGCGCGAGGGCGAGAGCTTTACGCCCGATGAAGGCGATACGGTTTTGGGCGCGGCCAATCTAGGCAACGGTTATACCGTCTACGCCAGCGGCCCCGTCTATCCGTACGTGGTGCCCCAGACCATCAACGGACGGACGCAGAACCCCGTGTCAACCTACCCCATGGACACGGCCATTGAGCTTGTCGAGCTTACGACCGGCAACCGCTACACCTATAGCCAGATCAAGAACGTACTGGTCGGCAAAGACGGCAAAGCCGACGCCGCGACCAAACTCGAGACCGACTACCTCGCCCAGATTCTCCTGCCGAGTATCAAAGCCCAGGACTAGCCTGGCGCAGCAAGGTGCTCCCCAACCGTGATGAAGGAGCCAGGAGGTCCTGACCCCACAGGTCCATAGATGATTAGGCAAGGAGCCACTTCCATGCGGGCACAACGTGGACCACACCGTGCTCGCATGGATTATCGGTCTGTTCATCCATGGTAACGATTGCCGACTCGCCAAGATCGAACTGGGCCATCGAGGCATCAAGCGCGGCAATTTCGCGCTCGCGCGTTTTCTCACTTGCCATATCCGCACTCACCTGAATCAGGCTATAAGCCCGCATGAGAAGCGCGTCCCCAGCCACAAAGTCCACCTCATGGCTTTTGCTCTTCTCTTTGATCAGCAGGCGGCAGACCGAGCCGGTCCTCACCGCGGGAGTCCTTCTTCTTAGCGCATTGAACACTGCGGTCTCGAGCCTCTGGCCCTGGTCCAATGCTGATGCGGGAGAGAATGCTCCAAACATCGCAGGGTCGACAGCGTAGACCTTAGACGCAGACCGCATGTTATTTGCCAGTGAACGCGTGAACTCCGGCACAGAAAATAACAGGTAGGCGTCCTCATAATACTCAAGTAAATCGCTGAGCGAATTACGACTGACGGGTATCTGTCTGCTCTTGAACTCGTTGTACACTTTGTTCACTGACAGCTCTCGTCCCGAAGATGCCATACACCGCGTTAGGAACAGCGATGCCAGGCGAGGGTTCTTGACGTCGTAACGTTCAACGACGTCCATGGCGACCGTTCGCGAAGCATATTCCTGTAGCAGCTGAATCGCGTCTGCAGGCGTCTGCTCAAGTGTCGCGATGAATCCCCCTTGTTCAAGATACCCGATCAGATGATGTCGAAGCAGCGCTGCATCGCTCGGGGAAAAGGTCGCATCTGGCTCGGGGACGCTCCCCGTCTTATATCGAACGTATTCCGAAAAACTCAACGGAAAAAGCTCTCGCACAAGAGAACGACCCCTGAACTCGCTCTTAAGTTCTGAGGACAGCATCTTGGAAGAAGATCCCGTCACATAGACGGTCGCTTTCTCCGTATCGACTACACGCCGCAGAAACGCACCCCATTCGGGAATTTCCTGGATCTCGTCAAAGAAAATGTAAGCGCCCTCGGTTCGAGCAACAGGATACAGTGCATAGAACGTGTCGAGCACGTCCGCCAGCAGCGATGGCTCATACGGGCGCAAGCGCTCATCCTCAAAATTGAAGTAAAGCATCCGGTCAAGCTCGACGCCCCGGCTCTGAAGCCGCCGCATCTCCTGATACAGGCGATACGTCTTTCCACAACGGCGGGCCCCCACAATCACATTTACGATGTTGTCGCGCTTTGGCTCCTGCGGGTTTCCTAGATCAAGGTCTCGCTCAAAGACCTGCGGAACCCCCTGCTGTTCAAAGTCCTTTATTTTCTGGGCGATCAAGTCGTTGAATGCCATGATTCTCCAATCTTGCTCTCTAGCTAATCAAAATTATAGCGATTCTTGATTAGCTAGAAAGCAAGATTGCGTGTAACTTGATTAATGATTAAGCAAGTTTTTCTCTAACTGTCCCGAAGGATGTCGAGCGGCTGAGGGGGCAAACACGAACGCCTCTAGCCGACAGAAACGCGCGACTCCGTCAGCTAGAGGACGTTTCCTAGCGCCACGGGTCGGCTTCGAACATTGGCTCGCGCTCGGGGCGTCGGTCACTGTAGGGATCGTAGCCGTCGTCGTCCTCGTTCTCGGCACGGATGTAGGGATCGCGCGGCTTGGGTGCCGGCTTAGGCGCAGGCTTGGGCGCGGCGGGTGCGGCATCGGTCGACGGCGTATTCGTCTTGTTCTTGTCTATCATCTGCATATCTCCTTGCCATGCAATCGTGTTCAATATCATCGATTGTCGCACGAAAAAGGGCGGCGGACCCGATTGGATCCACCGCCCTTGGCGTTTTGCGATGAGGGGCGGTTTAAAGCCTGCCCCAAAATCTACTCGGCGTCGGGGACCTCGTAGGTGGCCGCCGGCGTATTGTCGCACACGACGGTAAAGCCGCCGTCCTTGTCGACATCGACCGTCACCTGATCGCCCTCGCGCACCGTGCCGTCGATGATGGCCGCCGCGATGGCATCCACGACCTCGCGCTGCACCAGACGCTTGAGCGGGCGGGCACCAAAGACCGGGTCCAAGCCGCCCACGGCGAGCAGCTGCTTGGCCGCCGGGGTGATGGCAAGCGTCATGCGTTCCTTGGCCAGACGCGCGCGGACGTCGGCGAGCTGAATGTCGACGATCTTCTCGATCTGTGCCATACCGAGCGGATGGAACACCACGATGTCATCGATACGGTTGAGGAACTCGGGGCGGAAGGTCTGAGCCATGGCGGCGTCGACCTGATGGCGCATCTCCTCCTCGTCCTTACCGGACAGATCGGCGATGGCCTTGGAGCCCACGTTGGACGTCATGATGATAATCGTGTTCTTGAAGGACACCTGGCGACCCTGGCCATCGGTCAGACGGCCGTCGTCGAGCACCTGCAACAGCACGTTAAAGACATCCGGATGAGCCTTCTCCATCTCGTCGAGCAAGATCACGGAGTACGGACGACGGCGCACGGCCTCGGTGAGCTGGCCGCCCTCGTCGTAGCCCACGTATCCCGGGGGCGCACCGATCAGACGCTGGACGCTGAACTTCTCCATGTACTCGGACATGTCGATACGCACGAGCGCACGCTCGTCGTCGAACAGGCACTCGGCCAGCGCCTTGGCGAGCTCGGTCTTGCCCACGCCGGTGGGGCCCAGGAAGAAGAAGCTGCCGATGGGCTTGTCCGGATCGGAGAGGCCCGCACGGCTGCGACGCACGGCCGCGGCGACAGCGGAGACGGCCTCGTCCTGGCCGATGACGCGCTTATGCAGCTCGCCCTCCAAGCCTTTCAGCTTGTCGAGCTCGCCCTGCATCATCTTGGACACGGGCACGCCGGTCCAGGCACTCACGACCTCGGCGATCTCATCAGAGGTCACCTGTTCGTTGAGGCCCTCGCCGTCCTGCTGCTTTTGTGCCTCGAGCGCAGCCTCGGAATCCTGAATCTGCTGCTGCAGGCCCGGAATCACGGAGTAGCGCAGCTCGGACGCACGGCCCAGGTCGCCGTTGCGCGTCGCGCGCTCCTCTTCGCTCTTGGCCTCGTCGAGCTGCCCCTTGAGCTCCTGTACGTGGTCGATGGCGTTCTTTTGGTTGAGCCAGCCGGCCTTTTGCACGTTGAGCTTTTCCTGGACCTCGGCGATCTCTTGGCGCAGGGCCTCCAGACGCTCCTTGGAGGCGTCATCGGTCTCCTTCATGAGCGCCTGCTCCTCGATCTGCAGCTGGGTGAGCTGACGCGTGGTGGCGTCGATCTCGACCGGCATGCTGTCGAGCTCCATGCGCAGGCGGCTTGCCGCCTCATCGACCAGATCGATGGCCTTGTCGGGCAGGAAGCGGTCGGCGATATAGCGATCGGAGAGGTCGGCAGCTGCCACGAGCGCGCTATCGGTGATATGCACGCCGTGGAAGATCTCGTACTTCTCCTTCAGGCCACGCAGGATCGAAATGGTGTCCTCGACGGAGGGCTCGGAGACCATAACGGTCTGGAAACGACGGGCGAGCGCCGCGTCCTTCTCGATGTACTTGCGGTATTCGTCGAGCGTGGTCGCGCCGATCGCGTGCAGGTCGCCACGGGCGAGCGCCGGTTTGAGGATGTTGCCGGCGTCCATGGAGCCCTCGGTGGCACCCGCGCCCACGATGGTATGGAGCTCATCGATGAACAGGATGACCTTGCCCTCGGACTTCTGTACCTCCTTGAGCACGGCCTTCAAGCGGTCCTCAAACTCGCCGCGGTACTTGGCGCCGGCGACCAGCGCGCTCATGTCGAGCTCGATGAGGTCGCGGTCGCGCAGGGTGCTCGGCACGTCGCCGGCCACGATACGCTGGGCGATGCCCTCGACGATGGCCGTCTTGCCCACGCCCGGCTCGCCGATGAGCACGGGGTTGTTCTTGGTGCGACGGGACAGGACCTGGATGGTACGGCGAATCTCGTCGGTACGGCCGATGACCGGGTCGAGCTTACCGGCGCGGGCAAGGTCGCAGATATTGCGGCCGTACTGCTCCAGCGCCTCAAACTGTGTCTTGTCCTCGGCGGACGTCACGCGGTCATCGCCGCGCAGCTCCTCGTAGACCTGCTCGATGCGCTCCTTGGTGACGCCGGCGTCGCGCAGTACACGACCGGCCTCGCCCTTGTCCTCGGCAAGCGCCATCAGCAAATGCTCGGTCACCACAAAGCTGTCGCCCATCTTGGTGGCCTTCTTCTCGGCCTTCTCGATAACGCGGACGAGCTCGTTGGAAAGACCCATCTGCTGACCCTCGCCGGAAACCTTGGGCGCGTGGTCAATGGCATCCTGCGTGGAGCGTGCAAGCTGAGCCGGGTCGGCACCGATGCGCTCGATGATCACGGAGATATTGCGCTCGCCGGCACCGAGCAGGGCGGACAGCAGGTGAATCGGCTCCACCGCGCCGGCCTGCGCGTCGGCAGCCGTGCTCATGGCGGTCTGCAACGCCTCGCGCGACGTCATTGCTAGCTTATCGATTCTCATGGAATCACCTCTCTTGGGGCGGCCGCCCTACGGGGCGGCTTCACGTTGTTCGAGAAGTATTGTTGCCAGCTTTGCGCGATCTTATACACAAATCTAAGTCTCTATATATAAGATTTTCTGAGTGATTGAGAGATAGGGGCAGGCACGCTCACCCACTGCGGCCTCGTCCCCTTACTATCTCAATCTGTAACATCTAGCGACTGTTTATGGCTCCAGATGTTACAAATCAAGACGAAATGACCAACGGCGCCCGTTTGTCTCAATCTGTAACATCTACTCGGCAAATTAGGGTCTAACTGTTACAGATCGAGACAAACCAAGAACCACCACAAAGATGCCCGTCCCCTTTGTGGTGGTCCAGAGAAGAATCAGCCCCGATTAAAAGAGGCGACATCAAGCCCAGTCTACGTTTGGCGATCCCAAGATCCAACGAGAGCACAGCGACAAAATCGAGAGCCACCGATAGCCCGTTCGCGCAGATATAGATGGAGATTCAAGACAAGGGTGCCGGCTTAAACGGCTTGGTTATCGTACGCCACAATACTCTCGTCATCGTCCCTGTCGTTTTTATAGTGCTTATAGTAAAAATAGCGGGTTTAGTGAGAATAGTATTGCGCAAAACTCGTGAACTCAATTTTGACCCCTCGCCCAGAATGAGGGGAGGCAAATATTCCTATTAGAGGTCAAATCGAAGCCCAATAGGGCCTTTTCGCCCCGTCATTTCGACCGATCGCTTTCTTTTGAATATTGTCGTAAGCTGGTATCACTTATCTTAATGAATGCATACTGTTTGCGAGGTACCCGCCGTGAAACGCTCCACCTATATCGGCCTGCTCGTCTTAGCGTTTGCGATTACCGCAGTCGGCGTAGGAATTATCTATCTCGCATTTCTCCCTGCCTCGGCAACGCAGGCGGCGGTTGAAACCGTAAGCTACCCCATCGAAATCCTCACCGATATCGTCAAACCCGATTCGATCACCGTCGATTTCGACGGTACGCCCGCAGCGCTTGGGGTCAGTAACTATCCCCGAATCGAACTTGGAGCCACGCGCTATACCCAAGATGAGCAGCTTATCGGCAAGGCAACCAGTTTACTCAAAGGCAAGACGTTTAAGCGGTGGTACGGCGCCGCAACATATCGAGCCAAGAACGGCCAAATGGTTGGCGGGTATCATTCGACCCTTGAGCTCGATGCGGCAAACGGGAGCAAATTGTGCAACGTCTCATACGACCCCGGCTGCGTGGACAATGAAGGACCGGGGGTCTATATCTCGGATGGCGACGTAATCTACGTCATGGAGGGCGACCAGACGGCAGTCGTCGATTTTATGGATCGGTGTACCGAGGATGCCTACGAACAAACTTGCGAGCCCGATCCACAGACAGCGCGCGACAGTGGCTCAGCACGCACTTGGCTATTTGACGATGAAATAACCTGGGCCCCATCGAAATAAGGACCCGCCAGGCAGGCACCTTTGTGGTGGTTTCGGTTCCGATGTTCCACTGTCTCGATCTGTAACATCTAGCGGCCCTTTTCGATCCTAGATGTTACAGATTGAGATGAAATGATCGGCGGCGATCGTTTGTCTCAATCTGTAACAGCCGCTCGTCAAATAGGGGCCCAGATGTTACAGGTCGAGACAAACGGAACCACCGCAAAGGCGCCTACCCCTTCGTGGTGGTTTTCGACAAAAAGAAGCCGCCCCAATAAAAGGAGGCGGCATCAAACAAGTCTATTTATTAGCGTCCCTCAAGACCCAACGAGAACGCAGAGATGTAGCCCGGAGCTTACCCTTTCCCGAACGCGACCCTCGCGAAGCGCGTGAGCGGGCGGGAAAGGGTAAGCCCCGGGCGGACAATTAAGTGCGTTACTCGGCAGCGGCCTTGAACTTGTTGTAGTTGATCAGGCAGCCGGCCTTGACGATGGCGCGCTCCTCGGCCGTCATATCAGCGATATAGAGCTCAATCTGCTCAACCGCACCGTCGGCACGCACCACGTAGGCAGCGATGTTCTTGAGGTCACCATCGAGCGCGGCGCGAATGCCCGGTACGAAGACGTAGTCGCCCACCTCAAAGTTGGGCTCGGCCTCCATCTGGAAGGGCACCATGCCCCAGTTCATCACGTTGGAGCGATAGCGCTTGGTGGCGTACTCGTGGACGATGTTGGCCAGGCCGCCAATTACGCGCTGGCAGCTCGCGGCCTGCTCGCGGGCAGAACCGTCACCGGGCTTCTTGGCATAGAGCATGGAGCCGTATTCGGTCGTTTTGGCATCGGCCGCGACACCCGCGCCGGCCAGCGCCTCAAACACGCCCGCAAGCTCGGCATCGAGCGCGGCCAGGTCGCCCGCGGCCTCACCGGCGACGCGGCGCTTCTCCACGGCGTCGACCTCCTTGGAACGGCCCACATAGGCAGGGTCGCGGCGGCTGAGCGTAAACTCGGCCAGCCCCAGCGGATTGGAGCGGAAGGAGCTCGTCTCGCCCGAGGGAATGAGCTCATCGGTCGTGGTGACCGGGTCCATGATCTTGGAGCACACCTTGAGCAGGATATCGTCGCCGAGGGGCTCCATCGCGGGCCACGGCTTGATGTTGGGGCCTTCGACCAGCTCGTCAGCAGGCTCGGCCTTGCCAAAGCCCCAGTACACGCGCTTCTTGTACGGCGCGTCATCGAAGGTGTACTCGCAGGCCTCGTCCCAGGTGTCCTCGGGCAGGTCGGTCGCCGGCGTCAGGATGCCGCCGTTGGCAGCCGTCGCCGCAATGGAGCGGGCGTCCATCAGGGCCACGGCGCTCAGCTGGCCGTTGCCCGGCTTGGAACCCTCGCGGTTGGGGAAGTTGCGCGTGGTGTGGCGGATGGACAGGCCGTTGTTGGCAGGCGTGTCGCCGGCGCCAAAGCACGGGCCGCAGAACGCCGTGCGCACGATCGCGCCGGCCTCCATGAGGTCGTAGATATAGCCACGGCGCGTAAGCTCGAGCGCCACGGGTTGGCTCGTGGGATAGACCGACAGCGAGAACTCGCCGCAGCCGGTGTTGGCGCCCTTGAGCACGCGGGCAGCCTGGACCACGGAGTCGTAGTTGCCGCCCGAGCAGCCGGCGATAACGCCCTGCTGCACGTGCAGCTTGCCGTCGACGATCTTGTCGAGCAGGCTAAAGTGCGTCTTGCCCTCGCCGATCTTGGCGGCCTCGAGCTCTACTTCGTGCAGGATGTCCTCGAGGTTCTCGTTGAGTTCGTCAATCTCGAAGCCGTTGGAAGGATGGAACGGCAACGCAATCATGGGCTTGATGCTCGACAGATCGACCTCGACGCAGCCGTCGTAGTAGGCAACATCGGCGGGCTTGAGCTCGCGGTAGTCGTCGCCGCGGCCGTGCATGGTCAGGAATGCGTGCGTGTCCTCGTCGGTGGCCCAGATGCTCGACAGGCAGGTAGTCTCGGTAGTCATAACGTCGACGCCGTTGCGGTAGTCGGTCGTCATACTCGCGATGCCGGGGCCCACAAACTCCATGACCCTGTTCTTAACGTAGCCCTTGGCAAAGACGGCGCGGATGATGGCGAGCGCCACGTCGTGCGGGCCGACGCCGGGGCGCGGGGCGCCCGTGAGGTAGATGGCAACGACGCCGGGATAGGCGACATCGTAGGTGTCGCGCAGCAGCTGCTTTGCCAGCTCGCCACCGCCCTCGCCCACGGCCATGGTGCCCAGGGCACCATAGCGGGTGTGCGAGTCGGAGCCCAGGATCATCTTGCCACAGCCGGCGAAATTCTCACGCATAAAGGAGTGGATGACGGCGATGTGCGGCGGGACGAAGATGCCGCCGTACTTCTTGGCAGCCGAGAGACCAAAGACGTGGTCGTCCTCGTTGATGGTGCCGCCCACGGCGCACAGCGAGTTGTGGCAGTTGGTGAGCACGTAGGGCAGCGGGAACTGCTCCATGCCCGAGGCGCGCGCCGTCTGGATGATGCCGACAAAGGTGATGTCGTGGCTCGCCATGGCGTCGAAGCGAATCTTGAGCGCCTCGGGGTCGCCGGACGTATTGTGTGCCTGGAGGATCGAATACGCGATGGTGCCGCGCTTGGCATCCTCGGGCGTCTGCGTAATGCCGCGCTCAGCGGCCTCGGCCGCAGGCACAACCTCGCTGCCGCCGCGCAGGTAGATGCCGTCCTCGTACAGCTTGACCATACTGTCTCCCACTCTGCCCAAGAGATTTGGGCGCATAGCATACATTCGTTCAATATCGTGCCATAGAACGGTTGCGAGTGGGTTACGAATCTACACGTTCACTTTATCTCAGTAAAGTACAGGACGAGCCGGGTGTGGGCAGGCAGATTTGGTACAAGAGTGCCCCTTCCGACCAGTCATTTAAGAACGTCCCCAATGACTACCCATAACAACGCCGATGTTTTGGCGCGGACAGACACTATGACCCAATCCGAGGGCACTAAAAAGATAGGAGCCCCCGCTCGTGACCGCGGGTCGGGGCTGCGACAA
>PPYE01585019.1_pt1 | contig 34697 bp, 30 predicted proteins | sample 1559881 | NCBI WGS metagenome assembly PPYE01 (sample SAMN08240022, study PRJNA423297) | Human gut metagenome, whole genome shotgun sequencing project.
CCGAAGGCATGAAAATCCCGAGGCAGCCAGCGCGATATGGAGCAGAATGCTCCATATCTGTGCATCGCGAAGCGTGTTGATGGGCACGCAGTGAACAGTAACATTTTATTTTCTGTCTGTCTTCTGTCTCATCCCGATTAAATCTTTTATCACCTCTCCGGCAATCATCAGTCCGGCAACTCCCGGAACAAAGGATATACTGGAGGGCACCGGCCTTCCTGTGGATGGCCTGGTCTCTTCCGTCTGTACCTTTTCTTCTTTCAGGCCCATCCGGCGTTTTTTTTCTTTTGGCGCGATTTCCGTGGAGAAAAGCACCTTAACCTTCTTTATTTTTCTCTTTTTCAATTCTGTGCGCATGACCTTTGCCAGAGGGCACACACTGGTCTTCGCAACATCCGCAATCTGAAAACAGGACGGGTCCAGTTTGTTTCCGGTTCCCATACAGGATATGACCGGCTTATTGCAGGCTTTTGCCTTCTCAATGAGAAGGATCTTGGCAGAGACAGTGTCCACTGCGTCCACAATATAGTCATAACTGGAAAAATCAAATAAACCGGCTGTCTCAGCTGAGAAAAAAGTCTCATAGGTATGGACCACTGCATCCTCATTGATATCCGCAATGCGTTCTTTGGCAACCTGTACCTTTTTCCTTCCGATCGTAGAGCGCAGCGCCACCAGCTGTCTGTTCAGGTTGGTCACTGCAACCTCATCGTGGTCCACCAGAATCAAGTTTCCCACACCGGCTCTTGCCAGCGCCTCAACCACATAAGACCCCACACCGCCCAGGCCAAACACCGCGACCTTGGAATCGGCAAGAATCTCCAGCCCCTCTTTTCCTATTAATCCTTCTGAACGGGAAAATGCATGCAGCATACTTGCGGTTCCTCCTAAGTAAAAAGTTCTCAATGTACTGCCCTGACTGTAGTCAAGCCGTATCGAATAACGGCTCGCTTCCCGGGCTTACTTCCCGGGCTCGCCGTTATTCTTCATTATACTATTAAATCTATCAATTGTATAGAACTAGTTTTTCATCTTTGGTTTAAAAATAAGGCTGGCCAGATAGGCGAAAATAAGGGCTGCGGAGATTCCCACGGCGCTGGATGTGAAGCCTCCCATGAAGATGCCGATGAAGCCCTGCTCACCGATGGCTTTTTTTACACCTTTCCAGAGCAGGTTGCCGAATCCCAGAAGAGGGACGCTGGCACCTGCGCCGGCAAAATCCATGAGCTTGTTGTAAATGCCCACAGACCCCAGTACGGCTCCAGTGCATACCAGCAGCACCATGACACGGCCCGGCAGCAGCTTTGTCTTGTCTAAAAGTATCTGAACCAGGGCACAGATCAGCCCTCCTACCCAAAATGCATTGATATAATCCATATTTACTGCCTCCTGTTATCCTGTTTTAGCAATGCTCCACCACAACAGCCTGCGCGATTCCGGGCACACTTTTCCCCTCGTTGTAGCTGACTTTTGACAATAATGCCCCTGTGGGAACAAAAAGAACACGTTTCCACTCCCCCTTCTCAATCTTGGGAAGGATATAGGAGGCAAAGGTCACAGCGGAACAGCCACAGCCACTGCCACCGGCATGTGTGTCCTGGGACTCCTTGTCATAGATCTCAATACCGCAGTCCATATGCTGTTTCTCAATATCAAACCCCTTTTCTTTCATCATATCAAAGAGAATGTGCTGCCCAACCTGGCCCAGGTCACCTGTGATGATCCTGTCGTAGTCCTCAGGCATGCGGTTAAAGTCCATCATATTCTGGTAAATGGTATCACAGGCAGCCGGAGCCATACATGCCCCCATATTCAGAGAATCCTTAAGTCCGAAATCAATGATCTTGCCTGTAGTGATCCCTGTGATCCGTGCCTTACCGCCTTTTGTTCCAAGTACGCAGGCTCCGCTTCCCGTCACTGTCCAGGTGGCGGACAGAGGCCGCTGGTTTCCGTATCCGAGAGGAAAACGGAATTCTTTCTCCGCGCTGCCGAAATGGCTGGATGTAACTGCCACCACATAGTCACCGTATCCCGCGGCAACGGACATGGAGGACAGAGAGAGCGCTTCCCCCATGGTGGCGCAGGCGCCGTACAGCCCATACACAGGCGTGTCAAACCCTATGATGCCAAAAGAGGAGGCAATGGTCTGTGCCAGAAGATCGCCCACGTAGATGGTGCGGATCTGCCAGTTCTCCAGCTCTGCCTTTCCGATTGCCATGCTGACGGCTTCTTTTTGAAGGACACTCTCTGCCTCCTCCCAGGACTGGCACCCGAACATGCCGTCCTCCCCGCCTATCACGTCAAAACATTTTCCCAGAGGGCCGTCCCCTTCCTTTTTCCCCACTATAGAGGCTCCGCTTAGAATATGAACTGCATGTTCAAACTGAATGCTCTGTTTGCCGATAGTCTGTTTTCTCACTTCTGTCATCCCACAATCCCCCATAATTTAAGAACGTAATAGATAGCCCCCAAAGCTGCGGAGGTCAGTATACCATAAAGGATAACCGGACCTGCTATGATAAAGATCTTGCATCCGATTCCAAATACCTGTCCCTCTTTCTGGTATTCAATAGCCGGTGCTGCCACAGAATTGGCAAAACCGGTGATAGGTACCAGCGTACCGGCACCGCCCCATTTGGCTATTTTCGGATAAATATTAAATCCTGTACAGAGTACACTTAAAAGCACCAGAATCAGGGAAGTCCAGCCGCCGCTGATTTCCTTGTCCAGTCCCTGACTCATGCAGAAGTTCATGATTCCCTGCCCCAGTACACAGATCGCGCCGCCGCAGAGAAAGGCACGGCACATGTTTTTAAACAGGCTGTGGGTGGGTGTCACCTGTTTTACATATTTTTCATATTCTTTGGCTTTTTTCTGTTTTTCCTGCTCCGCCGCAGTTGCCATAAATTTCACCATCCTTTTTCCTGCTTCCTGATTTGGAAGCTTTCTGATAGTATGAGAATGTTACGGGAAAAATATGTGCTGGAAAAAATTATAAAAAAAGAGGCAGATCCGCTTATATTAAGATCTGCCTCAGTGGAAGAATCGTCAGCGCCTGTCATTGTACTGCTCAAATCCCTCTTCGATTTCTTTTAAAATTTTTGCATATCTGAGGAGTTCCTTCTGGATCTCCTCCTTGTCTTCACGCTCCTGTTTATAGCACACCCGGTGCTCCATGCTGGCCCAGAAATCCATGCCCATGGTTCTGATCTGTACTTCAACCGGATAGTATTCCGTGCTGTCAATGGTGCAGACCTGAATGCCCAGAACCATGTGATAGCTCCGGTAGCCGTTCTGTTTCGGATTGGCAATGTAGTCTTTTTCTTTAATCAATATGAGATCGCTCTGTTTTTTTAACTGCTCTGCCAGCAGCTCCACGTCTCTCTCAAAATAGCAGATTACCCTGGCACCTGCAATGTCCTGAAGGTTTTCCTTGGCATTTGTAAAGCTGGCGCTCAGTTCCATGCGCTCCAGTTTCTCCTCAATACTCTGTTTCTGCTTGATTCTGGACTGGATATTGTGAATCGGATGAGACGCACTGCCATACATGGAATGGTTCAGCACATCCAGCCTGGCCTTAAAAAGGTTAAGCGCATCCTGATAGGGAACAATTAAATCGTAATATTGTTCATTAGTCATATTCCGTCCTCCTTATATGGGCAGACCATCCCCCTGTCTGCCCGTTCCCTCTACTATAACATAAACCGGCTGATCCATAAATAAAGCTGGGCTGAACTTTTTCTAAAAGGCTTATAAACTGGCTGCTTTAACGGATATCATATACGCTGCGAAGTCTGAGCGTATCTGCATTTCCGGACAGGATCTCCACCTCTTTTGTATCTCCGTTCAGGGCCCCGGCGCCGTCCTCTTTTATCGGTGTCCCGCAGTTTACTTCAAAGGCCTGGAAGCTGACATATTGTTCAAAGACATCCACATCCGGAAGTTCTGTCTTATCCATCCAGACTGCCGTGAGAGCCGGCACCTCAATCACCTGCTCCTCCCGGCGAAGAATCGCAGCCTTACTGTCACGGAGCTGCCAGCAGACTTTGATCTGCCTGTCTTTTAAGGTTTCGTTCACCACATTCAGACGGATGGATTTTTCATCCACGAACATTTCCATCTCATTGTTGCCGCACCACAGACCCAGGGAAGCGTGATGCCGGATTCTCTTTATATTGTCTGCAAATTCCCGCCGGATGTTTTCTTCAAACTCAGGGGTCAGCTCATAGACCGAACAGGCAAACATAAAATCCTGCCAGACCAGAAATCCCATCTCATCGCACAGCTCATAGAACCAGTTTTCCGGATAGCAGCCTCCGCCCCAGACACGGATGACGTTGAAGTTGGCCTCCCGGCAGGCTTCCAGCAGTTTTCTTGTCTTTTCCCTGCAGGTCCTGCCCAGAAGATGGTCCTCCGGGATATAATCTGCTCCCATGGCAAATATGGCCCTGCCGTTTAACTGATGGGCAAAGCTCTCGCCCCACCGGTCTTTCTTTCGCAGCATGGTGACCTGCCGAAGGCCGATTTTTTGTTCCCATATATCCAGTGTGCGTCCCTGATACAGGAGTGTGACGCAGACGTGGTAGAGGGGCTGGCTGCCCAGGTTATTGACCCACCATAGTTTTGGATTGTCAATGGTCAGCTCTTTAGGGGAATCCTCCAGAATCCAGGTCCTGCCGCCCGGTTCTGTCATGCGGACTGTATAGGTAAGTTCGGGACTGCAGGGGCGTGGTGATTCTTCTGAGATCACTCCGGCAGACCATTCGGTTTCTACCTGAAAGGAGAGACGGACTTTTCCCTGTGTATGGTTCTGCTGTATGTATACACTGTCGATTCTGGCTTCACAGATGCCGAGAAGGGAGACGGGGCGGAATATACCTGCGTCCGGAAGATGGGCGCCCCAGTCCCAGCCAAACATATAGTGGGCTTTTCTGAGGTGCATAAAACCTTCAAATGTATCGTCATTTCCTATATTTCCGTATTTTTTATGGGCTTTGGCAATGTATTGCAGCGGAGAATGAAAGATCACCCGTATCTCATTTTCTCCCTCCTGCAGGATATCCTTCACATCAAATTCCCAGATTCGGTGCATGTTGAAGGCTTTACCGGCGTGCATTTGGTTTACATAAATGTCTGTAAGTGTGTCCAGACCGTCAAAATGAAGGACAACCCTGTGATTTTCCAGCATTCCCGGAAGTAAGGTAAACCGGCACCGGTATTCATAATCTTTTTCCATGAGGGCACAGATTCTGTCCTCATTGTCTTTCCAGAACGGATCGTCCATCCTGCCGTTTCTCAGTAAATCTGTATACACCGTACCCGGAACAACAGCATCCAGCCAGGTAGTGCTGCCAAGCTCACGCATCTGCCATACTGCGCAGAGCTGTGTGTCTGGCTCTTCGGATGTTCTGCAGGGCCTCTGTATCCTCACCATAGCTCTGCTGTGTTCCTGCATTTGCTCCGCAGCTCTGCCGTGTTCCTGCATTTGCTCCGCGGCTCTGCTGTGTTCCTCCATTTTGTTACGGGTATCTAAATGTTGTATTTCCATAACCTGCTCCTTATATGATACTATGTCTTTTCCATTGCCTCAAAATAAGCGCCCTGCTCAATGTTAGCGGGCGCTTATTTTTCTTTTTTTACCTGCAGATCATTCTTCTGCTTTGGGATATTCCGTGCAGAGCAGGCGGTATGGCGGTTCATCCTCCTCAATCTCTGGGAATCTGCCGATTGGCTCATAGAAACGATTGTCGTTCTCATCATCATTGCACATGGAGACTTCACCCAAAAGTACAGGGCCGGTTCCCGGCTCCAGCTCAAAATCATGGTACATATAGGAATAAACTGTAATGCTCTCCCCGGGCTGCGCCCCTGTTGATAATATCCTCCATCTTATCCCAGTGAAAATGCATGGGCGCCATCTGGCCTTCCCTGATATAGAGAAGCTTTTCCGCATATGTCTTTGTATATTTGTTATTCTTCAGGTTGCCGTTTCGCAGTGTGATCAGGGAAAATCCCACTTCATCAAATCTTCCCAGTCCATAATCTGTAATATCCCATCCCAGCATGTTGTCACGGATCTCGTCATATGCATGGCCCTTCTGCTCCCAGTCCTTTGGAGTAAAACCGCAGAAGGGAGGGAGGGCAAAACCGTGTTTCTGGATCATGGCTTCCATCTCTTTTAAAGCCGCGTTAATCTCGGATCTTTTCATCGCTCTACTTTGTCCCTTTCTGATTCCGGGCACCTGACCGCTTTCCGCATGATCAGGTAACCCGGTAATATGACTGTCTGTTTATTTTGTGGTTTTCCACTCGTCAATCTGTCTTTGCATCTCATCAATGACTTCCTGGATACCTGTTGCCTCCAGCTTTTCCTGGAGTTTCGGCAGATATTCGTCAGGGTCCACACTTCCTGTGTACAGGGATTTTCCAAACTCATCCAGCACATTTCTGAAGCCTGCCACCTGGGTACTCACCGCTTCCAGATTGAAGTCAAATCCAAAGGACGGGGCTTCCTGGGAGGCATCGTTGAATTCTTTAAATGTATTCCATTTGTCAAGGGGTTCATTCTCCAGTACATAGGTGTTAAATAATCCGCCCTGTACCCAGTATGGTACTGCGTAATCTTTACTTGCACCCGGCTCCAGTTTTACTTTTGTGTCATAAATATAATCTTTGCCCTCTGCCGCTGCCTTTTCTTCTGCTGTAGGTTCTGCCTTTGTCCAGTGGACGCCTTCAATACCATAATTCAAAAGGTTCCTCAGGTATGCATCTGTGTTGACCAGATTCAGGAATTCCATAGCTTTTTCCGGATGCGCGGAGTTTTTATTGATGGCTGTCAGAGCACCGCGGGCAGATGCGTTTGTTACCTGGGTATCCATGATCGGGCTGGCGACTACCTCATACCCTAAATCCTTGCCCCAGGTCAGTTCTGCGTAAGGCTGTCCGTCACCTTTTGTCACAAAACGTTTGATGGATTTATCGTCGGTCGCTGTTGCGGCATCTTTGTTGATATAACCTGCCTCATAATATTTTCTCATGGTTTTCAGAGTGGATTTCATCCTGTCTGTCTCAAATACATTTTTAACTGTCAGGGTATCATCGCCGTATTCAATGCCGACAGGGTCCTGGATCTTATCCATATAGGTAGGCGCTGAGTAATCTTTTGTGAGATAGAAGGGAACCACATCCGGCTCATTCTCTTGGATCACCTTCAGCCATGGTTCTAGATCCTCCAGTGTCTCGATTTCCTCATACGGGATATTGTATTTGTCCACGTATTCTTTGGTAAATACCCACATAGGGCAGCTTCCGATTTCTTTTTCGCTGGGCACACCGTATGTTTTGCCCCCTACTTTTGCTGCTTCCCAGAAACGCTCATCAATGGTGTCATAAATGTCTTTGCCTTCTTCTTTCAGAAGGTCATCCAGTTCCAGAAAGGCGCCCTTCTGGGCGTTCTGCAGATAATCATTTGCCCAGGAACAGGTAAAGCACATATCCCAGTCATCGCCTGTGTTGATGACCACCTGCATTTTCTGGTTGTAATCGCCCCATGCCACATTGTTTACTTTAATCTTGACTCCGATCTTCTCCTCTGTGTACTCATTGACTTTTTCTATTACGTCAGGCGCGTCTTTCTGGGCGTCGCCCACCTGATACCAGACAAGTTCAACAACTTCCTCTCCCTTTTCATTTGTCTCTGTCTTCTTGCCGCAGCCGGACAGCATTCCTGCTGTCATTGCTGCTGCCAGAGAAACTGCCAGGGCACGTTTTACGATTCTATATTTCATTCTATTCTCCTCCTCAAATGTTTCACTTTCATCGTTTTTTACTCTTTCACCGCACCGATCGTCAGACCATTTACAAAATACCTCTGGAAGAAGGGGTATGCAAAGATGATCGGCAGGGTTGAGATAACAACGATTGCCATTTTAATGGTCTCTTTCGGCATGTTCTGCGCTATCTGAATTCCATTGATGCCCATCATGGCCTTATTGCTGGCCAGCCAGTCAATGGAACTTTCAATCTTGATCAGCAGATACTGAAGGGGTATCAGGTTCTGGCTGTCTATATACATCATAGCATTAAACCAGTCATTCCAGTAGCCCAATGTAAGGAAAAGCCCGATGGTCGCCAGTCCCGGCATTGCCATGGGGATGACAATCTTGAAAAACAGCCTCCACTCAGAAGCACCGTCAATCTTGGCGGACTCTACTACAGAATCCGGTATGGTGGTCTTAAAGAAGGTTCTCAGTACAATGACGTTGAAGGTGTTCAGACACAGGGGCAGGATAAGCGCCCATATGCTGTCCTTCAGCATCAGCACCTTTGTCACGATCAGATAGTTGGCTACCATACCGCCGGAAAACAGCATGGGTATGGTGATGACCGTGGTAAAAAATTTCTTAAATGCATAGGTTTTTCTGGACAGTGCATAGGCATAGGTTCCGGTAAGGAACAGGCCGATCACGGTTCCGACAATTGTGACCAGAATTGTGACACCGTAGCTGCGCAGAATATTTTCCCCGGCGCTTATAATATAGTGATATGCATAGAGACTGAGCTTTTCCGGTACGAACTGGTAACCGTTCATTGCCAGGGTCTGCTCATCTGTCAGTGATATGATGATAACAAAGATAAACGGCAGAATACTGATCAGTGACATAACTGCAAGTAAAACATTCAGCACTACGTTGGTCGGCTTTTTGACCTTGTTGTATTCACAGGTCTCTGCCTCCATCTTCTCTATCATTTTTGCCTTTTTACGTTCTTCTCTTTTTGAAGACATTCTCCTTACCTCCTTCCTAAAATAGTGCGTTTTCGCTGTCAACCTTGGATACAAGCTTGTTGGCGATCATGATAAGTATAAATCCCACGGTCGACTGGAACAGTGCTGCCGCGGAACTCATGCCCAGCTCTCCGTTTGTCTTCAGGGCACGGAAAATATAAGTGTCAAGTACATTGGTAACCGGGTATAAAGGACCGGAATCCTGCGGGAGCTGATAGAACAGACCGAAATCCGACTTGAAGATTCCACCCACTGCCATGATCAGCAGAATGGTGATAACCGGTTTCAGCAGCGGCAGGGTAATGTATTTGATCTGCTGCCATTTGCTGGCTCCGTCAAGGACCGCTGCCTCATAGTATGTCTTGTTGATGCCGCAGATGGATGCCAGGTATACGACGGTATTGTAACCGACGCCCTTCCACTGGCTCATGAAGATAATGATAAAGGGCCACATGGATTTCTCAGTATACCAGGAGATTCCGTCGATTCCAAAATGTGCAAGTACAGAGTTAAAATAACCTTTTTCCGGGTTTAAGAATGCGAATACACAGTAGCTGACAACTACCCAGGAAAGGAAGTAGGGCAGAAACATGGAGCTTTGATAGATTTTAGCCATGCCCTTGTTGCGGAGTTCATTTAACATCAATGCCACGATAACAGGGAGCACGACACCAAGGATGATGAATGCAGCATTGTATAAAACCGTGTTTCTCAAAATGATCCAGGCGTCACCGCTGGAGAACAGGAACTTGAAATTATCAAATCCTACGAATTCACTGCTTAAGAGACTTGTAAAAAAGTTGCTTCCGGTCAGACGGAATTTCTTGAAAGCTACCAGGATACCAAACAGCGGCAAATATGCAAACAGGAAAAACCACGCGGTTCCCGGAAGGCTGAGCAGCAACAGTTCTTTGTTGGTTTTGACACGGGTGAAGAAGCTTATCTTTTCTTTTTTCTTCTTCTGTTTCAATTGAATACCTCCCTCTCATCCCGTCAAAATCCCTGCCGGCCGGGGGTTTTGGCGTTCTGTTTTGTATATATTTACTATACATTGGGGGAAGGGAAAATTATAGTTGAGAAATTGTAGGTTTCCTGGATGAATTCTAGACGGGGGAGTGGAAAAAATAGTGTCAACTGGAGAAATTCTAGAGAGAAGAAAAAAACGCATCATGGGGACGGGGACACAGGGATGGGGGTTCTATTGCGTTTGGTGGGTTGTGCGTATTGCTTGCAGGTGCTGCTACCATTTATCTGGCTTTTGATATTCTCACGCATCTGGCTGCTTTTGCGGCTTTTATTGCGCTGCTTATTCTTTTGTTTTTGGTTTATGTGCATACGAAATGTTTTATAAAAGATTAATCTGCATAATTATAAATAATGTTTGCAGATATAAGGTTTTATTCTATACTTTGGATTGATACAGACAGGTTCCATGACATATTCATGATTTTTTGGATTTTAATTAGAATTTAAATAGAACTTAAATAGAATTTTTTGACAGACGAATGCTTAGCATTCGCCTGCAGATATTTTGATTTGTTTGGAATTGCTCAGATCAGAGGCCAAATTCCCGATATAAGGCCTGCCGTAATTTAGGATTTGAGGCTGCTTCTATGATTTCTTTCTCTCTGCCGGCCTCGGATAATTTAAGCGCTAATTCACCGAAACGCTGCTCGCCCTCAGCAATGCCCTCCTTACGGCCTTCCTGCTCCCTCTTTTTCAGCAGTTCTTCCATCTGCATATACCTCACCCCCAGATTCCGATTCTTTTTCATTTCCTTGATTCTGCTGTGAATCTTCTGAATGGTTGCATTTTTTGCCTCTGCCGCGCATGTATCCGTGCTGTTTTCTATGTACTTCAGTAAATGTATCAGCTCTTCTGAAACGCCTTCCGTATGTATCCCTTTTGTGTTCAGAAAGATTTTCTGCACCTCGTCACCTAAAGACAACTCCGTTTCCAGGCATTTATTTTCAAACGTATACCGGTACAGTCCTTTGCCGAAGGGGTCAAAGGTGCAAATAAAGATAATAAAGCAGGGTCTCAGACTTTTGAAATCTTCTCCCGGTTTCAGGGATGTGATGTCCATCTCTCCCTGATAATAGCGGCTTCGCTTTGGCAGATTATGCTCGTCCTCATTCTGCATTTCGATATCATATTCTACCTGCACTTCATCGCTTGCGTAAATATCCAGCCGTACGCTTCTGAAATCAGAATTGTACAAAATCGTATGCTCTGCATGGACTCTTATTTTCGCGATCGGTCGTCCGAGTATCATCTCCAGTATCAGACGGCATATCACCTCATCTTCCAGCGCTGCCGCAAATAAAAACGGGTCACATAAATCCAGTTCCTCAAATTTCTTCCTTGCCATATGTTTCCTCCTGCGGAATATGACATGGAAGTTACCTGTCTGTAATATGATTATAGCTTAAAGCCTCCGGATAAGCAACCTGTTTCTTTGCAAACTTACGTCTCATCACCGGATACGTTACTGTTCACTTTCCGTTATGATCCTTTAGGCCTGACTTCGACGAGACCGGCACGTATGACACCATGCCTTTTCCCTGCTTTACGGATAATTTGAAGAATACTTTGAGGTTAGTATGTAATTTTAAGGAGCCTGACTACGGTTTCTTCCCACTTTACAGATAAATAGAAAAAAGTCTTTAACTTTATTATGTAATTCCAATAAGCCCAATCATGTTATCCTCTTGTTTTACATATAATTCCGAAAATATTTGAAGCCTTAATATGTAATCTTATAGAAATCCCCTGCTAGTCCGTCTATTTTTACAGATATTTCAAAGCCCCCCTTGAAATCTATATGTAAATCAAGAAATTTAGCCGGCAGGTGTCCTTTCTGTATAGATAAGCTGAAACTCTGGTGCTTTTCATATAATATCTGAACACTAACCTGGGGATTCTGGCAGCTCTGAAATTAACAATATGACCCACTATCGTCACAAGCCGGATGCCTGTCAGGTCGGCAGCACTGCGTTTTTTCAAACCCCTAATACTTTTTCATCTCTCGTAAGGAAGCCGGGGACACCCCGTAGCACTGCTTGAACTTCCGGTAAAAGTAGCTGGTATCCGTATATCCTACCTCCTGGGCGATATCGTTGATCCTGCGGTTCGTATTCAGTATCAGGTCTTTGGCGATCCCGTTCTTAATATTGCTCAGATACTGGGTGAAGGAGCACCCCACTTCCTTCTGGAAGATCTGGCCCAGATACGAGGCGTTCATGTGGTATTTATACGCCAGTGTCTTCAGACTCAGCTCCTCCCTGTAATTCTTCTGCACCTCTGCCATGATCTGCTTTACCACAGGCGTGTATGCGGAATTCTCTGTGTGCAGATATGTGATGATCTCCGAAATCTCCGAGATGAACATAGCCTTCAGTCCGAAGATATCCTCAGCGCCGTAAATCCCCTCCACCATATCGGACAGATCCTGCATATTCTTCTCTTCCAGCTTATATTCCCCCTTGATATCCCACAGCAGCATGGCGATCTTCAGGGCAGTCTGGTACAGGTTATTCACATCCGCGTCCTTGCGGATATTGTTGATGAACAGATCCTCGATGTAATTGATCGCCCCGTCCCTGTCCTTCTGCAGTATCATTTTACGGAGCTGCGTCTCATCAATGGCCACATCCTTTGATCCCCGGTTCCTGATATGGTTGTCATCCACACAGCTTCCGTATCCGTCCAGCATCCTGTACTTCTGCATCCGCATAGCCTCCCGGTATGCATCCGGAAGCTTTTCATAATTCGTAAAGGAAGGGCCGATACTGATAAATGTAAAAATCCCCAGCTCACTTTCCAGGCGGTTCTGCAGACAGGAGAAACGGCTGTGGATCTCACTGCGTATCTTCCCGGCAGTCTCCCCTTCCCCTCCGTTCCAGGTATAATCTGTCCTAAAACTGTCTATCAGAAGCAGGGTATCTGTACCCAGATGGATCACTCTGCACGCTTCCTCCTGCAGAATGGAAAGCAGTTCCGACATATCCCCTTTCCGCATGCTTCTGCTGTCAATCTTCATAACTGCCGCTGACAGCAGCTCCGCCTTCTTCACTCTGGGCCATCCTCATGCTGAGAGGATTCCTGATTTCTTTCTGAAAGGAGTAGGAACCGGGCATGGCAAGCCCGCCGTCCAGAATCTCCTTTCTCCGTTCCCTGCCTTCATGATTTACACGGATATCATTTTCGGAGTAAAAAACCGTTGTCTTGTTATTCGTGTAGCTGATGAACTCTATCTTTTTGATATCCGGATACGCGGAGTATGCATTTTCCACATAACTGTAGATGTCCTTGTTGTCCAGTGTGTTGGAGGACGCGTACGTGTCCAGATGACGTTTGAGATATTCCTCCGTGTCATACCGGAAGTAATTGAGCAGATCCTCCAGCTCAGAACTGTTCTGGTAAATCGCTCTGTGCAGATAATCCGCGTCCGAGCTTACACGGCTCACCTCCAGAACCGCCTCCCCGCACAGCTTGCCTGCATAATCCTGATTTGTCTCCAGCATGCGGGTTCTGCTGGAGGAAACCGAATATAAGATCAGCACTCCTACGATCAGTATCAGAACTGCGGAATAACTGAAAAATAATTTCTGAAATAAATGTCCCGGGCTTTTGTTTTCCATATATTCCCTCCTGCCTGTAAGTATACTATATCTCCGCCTGTCTGTGCTTGCTGAGGATATGCTGACAGCACAAAAAGAGAGTCCTGTGGTTACTGTTCACACTCCACTGTCCCGCGAGGTGTTTTCAGGCCAAAGGCATGAAAATCCCGAGGCAGCCAGCGCGATATGGAGCGGAATGCTCCATATCTGTGCATCGCGAAGCGTGTTATTGGGCACGGAGTGAACAGTAACGTCCTGTGGTTAACTCTCTTCCAGTGAATGCAGAACCTTCCGGTTCATAAATGCTATGAGGAATCCGTACAGGCTTCCCATAAATAATACTGCTGTCCCTGCTTTCAGCTCAAACAGCATCAGGATGACTCCCAGGGAGACAATGCTCCCCAAAGTGCTGACAGGCCTGGTGACAAGAAGGATCAGGGAGGTCTTAACAATATCCCGGTTCTTCATCCGGTACCGGGAAGCCAGCAGGTACAGATTCGGTGTCACCGCCAGGGCGGCTGCGAATAATATCACAAAAAGGAGCATAAGAGGAAAGACCGGAATCTGTACCGCAAAAAACTCTATATTTATCTCAAATACCAGGATCAGGAACATATGGCCTGCCGCCAGCAGATATTTCTGTCCCCAGTCATCTCTGTATGCCTTCCTGTAGTCTCTCAATACCCCGGTCTCCGTTTTGGAGAGCAGGCGGTTCATGGTGTAAAACAGAGCGGAGAGCGCCGGCCCCGCAGGAACCATGCACAGCAGGAAGAATGGCAGGCAGGTGCGCACCTGGGAGGCTCCCACAAAGAGGAAAAACAGGAGCGCCGGAAGGTTGGAGAGCAGAAACAAAAGGTTCGCTCCAATCACATACCACAGCTTTTCACAAAATCCCAATATCTTATCCATCTGGATTACTTCACTAAACATTTTCTCCTCCTCTTCCCAAGCTGCCGGTCTGCAGCCGCTCTCAGGTACGGTCTGCGCTATAAATGCACAGGCCTGACCGGATCATTACCATTTTTCTTACAGCTCGATCAGGATTGTCTTAATCTCATAGGGATGCAGATGAAGCTTCATCTCCCCTGCCGGCCTTGCCTTCGTGAGCGGGCGTTCCCTCAAATCCCCCTCCATCCAGCAGGAATAACCAAATCCCGGTGTCACCGTCACGTTCTGGGAACTTCCCGCAAACTCATGGAAGCGCAGAACAATATACTTTCCGTCCTCGGACTTTTTCACTGCGTCCACTTCCACCTGTTCATTGTCAAAGGTGACAAAGCTTTCAAAGTCTGCCTTCGTCCTTCCGGCTGCCGCTTTCATGGGATCATTGAGTGCACATGCCTCCTGCACGGTACGTCCCTCCACAAAATCCCCGCCATGGGGCAGAAGGGCATAGGTAAAGGTGTGCATGCCCTGGTCCTGCAGATGGTCCGGCTGCAGACCGGAGCGCAGAAGAGAAATGCGGATCACATTATCCTTGATGTCATGTCCGTATTTGCAGTCATTTAAAAGGCTGACGCCGTAATTTCTCTCGGATAGGTCAGCAAAACGGTGGGCAACGCTCTCAAATCTGGCCTGATCCCAGCTTGTGTTCCAGTGATTCGGACGCCTCACATTGCCGTACTGTACATCATAGGTTGCGTAGGTGGAGCGGATATCCACCGGGAAAGCAGCCTTTAACAACTGCTGTCTCTCATGGAAGTCCACATCTGTCTTAAAGTCAATCCTTCTGGAATCCCGGTACAGACTCATGTCCTGGGAAATAACGGATCTCATATATTTCCATTCCATGTGGATGGTCAGTTTCAGCGGGCCGCACTCCGTCACTTCAAAGGCTGTCAGGTCTGTGATCTCCCTCATTTTCTGCTGGTAGTAAATATCAATATCCCACGCGTCGTTGTCAAGGGGCTTATCCTCGAACATCTGCAGCACATTTCCCCGCTCCCCTTCTGCCAGGACCTCACGGCCGAAGGTCTTGTCATAGAGCCGTGTTATCTGGCCGTAATCATTCAGGGAAACCAGATAATAAGGTGTCTCGATCTCCCTTCCCCGGATGACGAAGCTGTTCTGCTCCTCCTTTCCCTGTGCCTGGGGATGGAAGAAGATGACCTTATGCCCCATGGCCGGCACCTGCTCTGCCTTTACATACACGGCATTTTCCCCTTTCTGTACAGGAAGCACACACCCCTTATCATCTGTAAAGTATCCGTTCTCTGTGCAGGGGATGGATATCAGCTCATCCTTCGTCCAGGCAGAAGCGTTCCATACGGTCCAGGTGTTCTCCTCCGGCAGGGCTGTGTTCTCCGTGAAATCCTCCTCCACCTGAACTGCGATTTCTTCAATGGCAGCGTAATCTTTATGACAGTCCTCATATACCTCATGGATGGAGGAGCCGGGTATGATGTCATGGAACTGGTTGGTCAGGATCAGCTTCCAGCCCTTTGTGAGGCTTTCCTGCTCTGCTTTTTCCAGGCTTCCTGCCATGAGGCCCTGCATAACGGTCATCCACTCAGCCCTGCGGTACAAAAGCTCCATTTTCCTGTTCATGCGTTTGTTGTAGCCCTGGCTGGTGTAAGTTCCCCTGTGGTATTCCAGATACAGTTCCCCGTCCCAGGTATTTACATACTGGTCTGTGTCCTTTACTGTCTCCTTCAGTTTTCTGAAATACTCCCCTGCTGTGGATGTTTTCACATGAGGCAGTCCCGGAATCCTGTCCAGTCTCCGTCTCTGTTCCAGCATGTCACGGTTCACACCCCCGCCGCCGTCTCCGAATCCATAAGCGATGATTAGGTCTTTGTTCATCTCCTTCTCACTGTAGGCATCCCACACGCCTTTTACAGTCTTTGGCATAAGCTTGCCGTTGTAGGTGTAGAACCAGGAGCCCGGTTCATTCCAGGGTTCCGGTGTGGTGATGAAATGGGTCAACACTTCGCTGCCGTCAATGCCCTTCCATTTGAAGGTGTCGTGAGGCATACGGTTAAACTGGTTCCAGCTTATCTTTGTGGTCATGAACATATCAATGCCGGATTTTTTCAGGATCTGGGGAAGTGCCCAGGAGTAGCCGAACACATCCGGCAGCCAAAGGTATTCCACATCTTTTCCGAACTCATCCTTGATGAATTTGCTCCCGATTAATATCTGGCGTGTCAGGGATTCTCCGCTTGTCAGGTTGCAGTCTGCCTCCACCCACATGGCGCCGTCCGCTTCCCAGCGTCCCTCTCTGACGCGCTCCTTGATCTTCTCATAGATTTCAGGGAAATCCTCTTTGATATACTCATAAATCTGGGGCTGCGTCTGCAGGAAAATGTATTCCGGAAACATTTCCATCATGCGGAGCACTGTGGAGAAGGAACGGGATGCTTTCTCATGGGTGTGCTTCAGCCGCCACAGCCATGCCATGTCAATGTGGGTATGGCCTACACAGTAGACATTTACCAGGGAATGCTTATCCATCTTGTCAATCTTCTCATTCAGCACCTGATCCGCCTGATGAAGGGATTCATAGAATTCATCACTTCCCGGATATGCCCAGTCAATGCAGTGACACGCTTCATCCAGTGCGTTTCTCAGATCATAGCGGATGGGATTGTTTTCCTCCAGGTTCTCAATGGTCTCAAGCACCATGGTTCCCAGATAGTAAAAGTCGTCTGCCTCTTCATCCAGCCAGGCCAGATCTGCCCTTTTGATCTGATGCTCCTGCACCGCGGGCACACCGCCGCCCTCCAGCCCTGACCAGAGGCGGAAGGTCAGGCTTGTGTCCTTTCCATAACATTCCTCCGGGAAAAATACCTCCTGATGGTTCACGTCAACACCCTGGAAGGGTTCCTCATCCAGATAGCACATGGACTCAAAACCACTGTTGTTTCCCGCACCTGTATTTCCGAAATCAAAGATACCCACTGCCCGTCTGCCGGCCCACTCTGCCGGGACCCGGATATCCCTGTGCATCCACAGATAGCGGTCCCTGCCGGCCCAGCACTCACCCCCGGCAATCCTTCCCCAGCCGTCAAAGTTTACGGGAACCCTGGGATTTACCAGCTTCTGTTCATCCTCGCACATCAGGAATTCTCCTATAGGAGTCACACCGCGGTATCTGTATTTCTTCACTTCATCCATTCGTCTCTGTAATTTCCTGTCTGTCAAAAACATAATACCCTCCTGTTTGATGCCGCCTTTCCCACCGCCTTAAGCAGCTCTGCAGCCAGCAGCACGCTTCATTACTTTTATTGTAACTGTTCAGTGCCCTTATCGTTACCTTTTATTTTACATGTTTTACAGGAAATAACAATTTTCCTTTTTCTAGGTTAACTGTACAAATTCTAGTGCAGTATTCCGGTGCGCGCTTACCGCTTTACCCGGTATCCCAGAAAGTCCAACATCAGTTCACTGTACATGGCATTGGCCCAGGAAAACCATTCTCTTGTGAAAATCTCAGGGTTATCCACAAAGACACCCTCGTGCATCATACCTTTTCCACCGTCTGTCCCCGCAAGGCGTCTGAGTACCTGAAGTTTCTCCTCCTCTTTTTCCGCAGTCAGCCCCTCCATGGCTGCAGCAATGTGCCATACATATCTGGATGGTGTATGGGGACTTCCGATGCCGGACAGCCTGTCCCCTTTATAATAGAAAGGATTGGCCTCACTCAGCAGAAATCTCCTTGTGTTTTCCGCCACGTCACGGCGTCTCGGTATGTAGCCCAGATATTCCATGGATAAAAGGCTGGGCACATTGGCATCATCCATAAGGTTATACTGCCCGAAGCCGTCCGTCTCATAGGCATAGATCTCACCGAATTCCGCTGTCCTGGCAATTCCGTATGTCTCGATTCCCGCTGTTATCTCCTCCCGAAGGCGTTCTGCCCGCTGTGCTGCCGCCTCCTCATGAAGGATTTCCCGGCAGATTTCAGACATGTATCCTAAAATGACACAGGCAAACATGTTGGACGGTATCAGATAGCCATAGGTACACGCATCGTCACTTGGGCGGAATCCTGACCAGATCAGACCGCAGCCCTCTTTTACCAGAGCACCCTTTCCGTCCCTTGACAGTGTATCTGTGTGAATGGCATTTTTCCGCTGGAAACGGTACTGTGACCTGGACTCATGATACTGTTCCCGTTCAAACACATCCATGATAGTTTTTATCCCTGTCAGAAAGGTGTCATCAAAATGCGCGGTATATCCCGTATTCTTCCAGAGCAGGTAGGCAAGCTGGACGGGATAACACAGGGAATCCACCTCGAATTTCATTTCCCATACCCATGGGTTCTGATCCGGGAAATCCTTTTCCCAGCAGTTCCCATTGTCTGTCTCATTAAACGCATTGGCGTAAGGCTCTGTCAAGATGCAGCGAAACTGCCGCTTCACAAGCCCTGCAATCACCTGTGTCAGCTTCTCATCCTTCCCGGCAGCCAGCAGATACGGGCGGAGCTGCGCAGTGGAATCCCGCAGCCACATAGCCGGAATGTCACCTGTGATCACATGGGTGGTGCCGTCCTCCATCTCCTTCACTGTGGTGTTCAGGGTGTTGGTAAAACAATTGCGGAAAACCTCTGCCAGGTACGGTTCCTCCCTGCACTTGAGTTCTGCTTCCTTTATCAGTTCTTCTATAATTCCCGGGTTCTTCATTTTTAAAGTCCTCCTGTAATTTTTCTTATGTGTCCATCCTATCAAAAACAGATGGGGCTGTATAGTGAAATATCTCTTGAAATTTGTAAACTTTTCTACTCCGGGCTTCATATCCTGCTGTATACTCCTGAACACAAAAAAGAGCCTCCGTGACTGCCGTCCGAAAGGCCCTTCTCCTCTTTATCTGTACTGCAGGCTGGACATGTCCAGCTCCTTTACAGCACACCTGTGTGTTTTTGTTTTTCTGTCATAAGTAAGCGCTGCCGCAAGTACCCTGCCCTTTACTTTTCTTTCACCGGTCATTTCCTTCAACCGCAGCGCGTATTTTTTCTCCTGTATCTGCTCCAGTGCTGTTTCCGGCTCTGCATCCACCTTCAGTTCCAGGATCAAAGCAGTCTCAACAGGAGGAATGGGGTAAAATATAAAATCCGCATACCCTTTACCGGCCCTGTCTTCCCGCTCAATGCGATAACTGTCCCTGGCAGATAAATAGACCAGATTCACCAGAGCACCCAGATCTGACTCACTGTTATAATTCAGTATAGGAATTTCCGTATCATGTGCCAGGGATAAAATCTCCTCCATGGTCCTGGTATCTCTCTGCAAAGTGGCATGCAGCATTTCCTGGGACCGTTTTGCAAGCTTTGCAATATATCCCATTTCCCGTCGCTGCAGAACTTCCTCGTATTTCAGCATCAGTTCCTTATTCGGAATCGCTATTTTTCCATCCTTATGGGTCAGCATGCCATAGACCAGCATTGCGGAAAAAATATCTTCACGGCTGTGCAGTTCCATAGTTTCCGCAGTAAAATTTTTGATAGAAACCTCTATCCACTCTCCTGCCACCATACGCACGATATCTTCTTTGACTTCATGCAGATTGTGGTTTATATAGAAAAATATCTCGTCATACGGCCCCGTACTGCTCCAATAAGCGCCCAGGTGGTTTTCTGACAATGCCCTGATCACAGAACGTGGATTATATACGGATTCCCCGTCTGCAGTCTGATATCCGTCATACCAGATCTTCAGCTCCTGAAAGCTGAATCCTGCCTTTTCTGTCACAGCGGAATATTTTTGATACAGATCCAGCACTTCTTTGTCCGTAAAGCCGAAACATGTGCTGAATCTGGCAATACCCGTGTCCGCCATAGTGTATTCATTGAACATATTAAGCGGGAACCCGCTTGAATACTTGGCGATAGGAAGTATTCCCGTCATATATGCCATCTCTACATATGCCTGTGATTTAAGCAGATTCTGCAGAAAACGAAGAAACTTAAACTGATCTTTCTCATCAAATGTTTTGTCATGGAATATAAAATCCCACTCATCCATAACGAAAATAAATCGTTCTCCTGTTTTACTTCTGATCATTTCCAGGGCATCCCAGGGGGCATCTGTTTCGGTAACTCCGCACTGCGGATACTGCTCAGCCAAATCTTTCATAAGCTTTTTCACAACAGCGCTTATATAGGTATTATAATCCTCACATAAAAACGGCATTTTACTGAAATCAATAAATATAACATTATGTCTGTTGATATGCTCTTCAAAGTGAGGATTGTCTTTGATCTTCAGTCTGAAGAACAATTCCCTGCTGTCGCATCCACGTGAGAAGAAGGAAGAAATCAGATTGGCTGCGGCAGTCTTTCCAAACCGTCTTGGCCTTGTGATACAAACAAAGCGGTTCTCTGTATTAAGGACAGGGAATAACTCTTCAAGGATTTCTGATTTATCAACAAAGTATTCCATCTGTGTAATATATTTATATGCCTCATAACATACATTATTGTTTAGATAATATCCCATAGCGTCCTCCATAATCCCTGAACAAAGTATTCTACTTCATTTCTCTGATCACTCATTGTTCCGAAACAAAAATATATCCTGTTATTAGATTATAACACATTGCTGAATTATTTTACATTGACAGGCATAAAAAAACCAAAACACCCGACAGTTTTGACCATTCCAAAAACTGCCGGATGTTTTCTATCTCTTCTGACATTTCTCGCAGAAATATACATTCCCGCCCATATACGCCGCTCTTTTTATTTCCCCACCGCACCGCATGCACGGCTGGTGCAGAGAGTTTTTGGAGAGCTGGGTTATGTACCCACCTTTGTTTCCGAATAAATCCCGCTCTGTATCTCTGCCCCCCTCATCACACATCTTTTTCAGTGTTTCGGTAACAGATTTGTAGAGATTCACAAAATCTTCTTCCTCCGCCTCCCGCATGTCAAACCTGGGGTCAATGCCTGCATTCCACAGAATGTCCTGCAGCACGCCGTTTCCAAGGCCGGGAATGCGCTGCTCGGTTGCCAGAAATGCTTTGGCTGTCACCTTTTTTTTGGTATCCGGGTACAGACTCCGAAAATACTCATAAGTAAATCCCTCCTCCAAAGGCGTACACTTGCTGACAGACGAAATATAATATTCATCACTGCATTTTCCCAGCGGATATACTCCGATAAACGCATACATCTGCACCGACACGGACAGGGCCGTATCGTCGTCAAAGGCCGCAAAAAACTGATGCCTTTTCGGGAACTCTGCCTTCTTTTCACAGTATTTCGGATAGGCGCCGTCGAAAAGCAGGATCATACAGTCTTCCGTATCAATCTCAATCATGCCGCCCCGGTTCACAGCCTTTACAATGGACTGCCCCTGGAGCATCTCATCATAATTTTCTTTGTCTCCGTGAAAGAACGCAAACTTATGGGGCGTATGGCCTGCTGTGACATAGTCAATGGTCTTTCCTTTCAGGTTATCTGTTATCTGCTTTGCTATGGTTCGGCTCTCCGGCAGTTCCAGCATATCGTATTCCTCCTCCGGCATGTGTTTCAAACTGCATTCGGCAGGCTGTGCGTCACAGTTTGCCGAAATGAACTTTCAAGCATCTTCTAAGACTGTTTCCACCTCTTCAGTGTGGGAAACCAGGATTTCATCATTTTTTCTGCTTCCTCCTGAGTACCGAAAGGATTTCCATTTTCCTCATTAAACTTCAGGTTAAACCGAATCATATCCTCCATTGTCATATCATCGGTAAAGCTGCCATCCTTATAGCAGTAACAGCAATAATCTTCATTTCTGCTGCCGTCCCTTTTCGTTCCGAAATCCTCTTCCTTCTCCATAGGCATGCCGCAGCTCTGGCAGAATTTTTTATCTTCCATGATATCTGTCCTCCTGTTTTTCTTACAGGATACCATATCTAATATGACACCTTATGTCATATACGGTAAAGTTCCCGAATCTTTTCTGCCTCCTTTTCGATATGCACTCTCAGCCATTCCGGCTCCAGAACCCTGGCATCTGCGCCGAAGGATAAGATAAATCCGGTCAGCCACCTGCCCGGCGAAAAGGCTGCATTCACCTCAAAGCCACCGTCCTTTTGGCGGATAATATCCTCCTCAGCGAAAAAATCCAGCACCTGGTAGCCTGCTGCCTCCGTAAACCTGAGTTTGACTGCTGTCATATCCTCTGACATATCTCCGCCCGCGTCCTTTTCCCCGGGCGCCTGTCTTGCCTGGAACTGTTCCTCCTCCATCTCCAGCTCCCGGATCCGGTTCAGGCGGAACAGGCGGAATGCCTGCTTTTTCCTGCAGTAACCGAACACGTACCAGTGGCCGCCCTTAAAGCAGAGGCGCAGCGGCTCCACCGTTCTTCTGCTCTTAATACCGGAGGAATTATAATACCGGAAGGTCAGAAGGCGGCGGTGCAGAATTGCATATTTACAGAGTTCAAAATACTTCTTCTCCAGCTTTCCCGCACCCCATGTCTCAAAATCCACCTCCAGCCAGTCCACCGTCTGTCTTCCGAACAGTCCGGCAAGCTGGGAGAGCAGACTTCCCGAGTCCGCCGCTCCCACAGCATCCAGACTTTGAAGAGCCGTCATAATGTGCTCCTGCTCCTCCTCGCCCAGCAGCGTCCTGTCAAGCTGGAAATGCTCCATCAGCCGGATTCCTCCGCCGTGCCCTCTCTCTGTATAAACCGGTATTCCCGCTGCGGAGAGCGTGTCCAGGTCCCGGTATATGGTGCGTACCGACACCTCAAGCCTTGCAGACAACTCCCCGGCAGTGATCCCGCGGTGCTCCATCAGTATGTATAATATCTCAAATAATCTGCTGTTCTTCATCTTCCCATCCCGTCTGTCACTACAGCCGCTCTGCTGCCTCTTCCCGAAAAGGAATACGGTCTGCCCGGGAAAAATGTTCCCGGGCTGTGTAACCTGCCCCAAAGGCTATCTGTTTTCATGTTACCAGTATAACACAGCCCTGATTCTGCCCACAAGAAGCACTTCTCATGCCATAAGGAAAAACTGGACCAGGCTTCCCAGTGTCTTACCGATGGCAATGGACAGCACCACCAGCCCCACACCCTTTGTAAGGCCGATCCGCCTTGCCATAATAGCGAATACATTCACCACTTCACCCAGTGCAATGATCCAGCTTCCCAAAAACATGCCAATGAATATGCCGATGACAGCCAGCCCCCAGTGTCCGAAGGGCACATGGATCTGATACAGATAAAAAATATTTCCCAGAAAAGTGCCCAGTATCAGAGCGTCCTCATAGAGGAGCAGATTATGGCCCGTATGGGTAATGCCCGCGTACCGGGGAATGATCCCCAGTCCGATGATAAAGGCAGCCAGCGCGGTGGCTACAACCATGCCGCCGCTTAAGCCTACAATGGCAGCGATCACTTCATTCAACCACATCTCAGCTCTTCTCCTTCCTGTTCTTCTTCTCGATCAGTGTCTTGTCTATATCATCCTCATAGACACGCATCTGGACCTCCATAGGAGTAGGGTCCTGTGTGATCTTGCCATGTCCGAAATGATTGAAGAAGAAGACCACCCCAAGGCCGATACCCAGGGAATAGGTAAATTCCAAAATGGTGTGCCCCGTGGAAATATTGCCTGTGAGCTGTTTGTAAAGCTGAAAAAACAGTCCGGATGTATCCACATCCATATTAAACGTCATAATGGAAAAAGCCCCTCCGAAAAATGTAAGAAAGCACACCAGAGCCGTCTTCATCCAGCTCCACATCACATGGCCATGCTTCTGCATCTCATAGGTAATGACAAAATTCGCCTCACCGATATGAGTCACATCCACAGTCTGCTCCTTATCCTGGATGGCCTCCACCAGCTCCAGGGCAGATACCACATAGCGCCCCGGCTTTCCGTCCGGAACGGTGAACACCTTTCTCACCCGGTTCCTGTTCAGCACACTGGTACTGCTGGAGGAAAGCTTTGCCACATCCTGCAGGTAGACCTCCGGCTGATGTACCTCCACATTTTTCTCTGTCTGCACATATAAAACATCACTCATGTAAATATCTCCTTTGAACATAGACAGCCGGATGAAATCCTCCTGACTGCAATTACTATTACAGGGATAGTATGACATTTTCCTGTGCAAACTATTCTTAAAACAGCACACTTGCCGTGCCATAAATCAAAGCTTTTCCCGCAGGCGGCTCAATATTTTTTTCTCCAGCCTGGACACCTGTACCTGGGATATTCCCAGCTCTCCCGCAATCTGGGTCTGGGTCTTCTCCTGGAAGAAACGCATGTAGATCAGTTTCCTCTCCTCAGGATCCAGCGTTCCCAGTATCTGCTCCAGCATCATGCGGTTTAACAGATGCTCCTGGTCATTTCGCTGCTCCTCAATCTTGTCCTCAAGGGAAATATCCGTGCCGTCGCCCTGGTATATGGTCTTCTGCAGGGACTCGATCTGTGCCCCGGACTCCATTGCCAGCACCAGTTCCTCTCTGGTCACTGCAATACGCTCCGCGATCTCGTCCATCTCCGGCTCTTTCCCGTTCTCCATCATCAGTTCCTCTCTGGCTGTGTAGGCTCTGCAGCATATCTCCTTTAAGGAACGGCTCACCTTCATCATGCCGTCATCCCTTAAAAAGCGTTTAATCTCCCCTGTGATCATGGGGACCGCATAGGTGGAGAATTTCACATCATAGGAAGTATCGAATTTGTCAATGGCTTTCAACAGGCCAATGCTCCCTATCTGGAACAGATCCTCTGCCTCCACGCCGCGGTTTAAAAAGCGCCTGACAATGCTGTGTACCAGACCAATATTTTTCTTTACCAACGTATCTCTTGCTTCCTTATCTCCCTGGTGCGCACGCCCGATAAGGGCAAGGATATCCTCCATACAGCCTCCTTTTACTCAAATATCTGACTTCCGGTTCCGATTTTTTTCTTCATCCGGACGACAGTGCCCTTTCCCGGCTCAGATTCCACTTCCAGCATATCCATAAAAGCCTCCATAAAGGCAAAGCCCATGCCTGAGCGGTCCTGCTCCGGCTTTGTGGTGAACATGGGTTCCATGGCCTTCTCCACATTCTCAATCCCCCGCCCGTGGTCTGTCACCGCCACGGTCAGCTCTCTGCCGCAGATGGTACAGTCTATCCTGATCTTCTCTGTCTCCTTCTCGTAAGCATGTACAATACAGTTTGTGATCGCCTCGGAGACAGCAGTCTTAATATCCGCCACCTCCTCAAGTGTGGGATTTAACTGGGTGGCAAATGCTGCCACCGTGATCCGTGCCAGCCCTTCGTTGCAGGAACGGCTGTCCATCTCCAATGTCATTTCATTGGTATTCTCCATATCTACCTTCCCCCTTACCTTCTTTTCTGGTGCCAGACAGCTTCCTGGCTGATTTCAATATATTTGTAGATCCCTGACAGGCGCATGATCCGGTTTACCCTGTCATTTACGTGGATTGCCGACACCCTGCCCCCGCTGTAATGCAGAAGGCGGTATCTTCCCATAAGCATACCGATTCCGGAACTGTCCATAAATGTAGTGCCGGAAAAATCAAAGACAAGCTGGCGGACATTTCCCTTCTTCAGCTCCCTGTCCACTTCATCGGTGATCTGGGTGGCAAAATGATGGTCCAGCTCCTGGGGTACATATACCATCAGGCAGTTGCCCCTCTTTTTTAACACATCTTCCATACTCATTTCCCCTTACTATTCCAATGCATCCCATCCGGCTGCTGCTGCCTGCAGAAATCCCATATTTTTCTGCGGACAACAAAAGGATGTGCATACGCTTATGCACACCCTTTCCTTCAAGGTTTCTCTTAGGTTATTCTTCTCCGGTGTCATCCAAGTTATCCTGGCCGTCACCTTCACCGTTGTTGTCATCGCCGTTATTGTCACCGCCGCCATTATCCTGGCCCTCATCTGTCTCTCCTCCGGTGTCATCCTGAGGCTCCCCCTGATCAGCCGGTGCCTGGGAACCATCCCCGCCGCCGTCCTGCCCTGCAGAAACTCCTGTGGGCGTTCCGCCGATGGCAGTCATATAATCCTTTGCGTCGCTGGCATAGCTGGTACCCGGAAATGCGTCTATGATCTTCTGATACCAGACAATGGCATTGGCGTTGTCCCCGCTCTTCTGGTAAGACTGGGCCAGATAGAACATGGAGTCATAATCCGGCTCTCCTATCTCCTGTGCCTTCAGCAGATTATCAATGGCTGTGGCATAATCCTGGCTTTCATACGCTGTGATGCCCGTGCTTTTATATCCCGCCTTAACGGTTTCACCGATCTCGTTCATAATGGTATCATACATGGCCTTGGCATCCACAGACAACTGGGACGCATCCACACTCTCCAGAGCATTGGCTGCATTCTGGTAGTTACTGCTGTTGTATGCCTGCCAGGCTTTGATCAGGTTATCATAGCTCTCCGATTTGGTGTTGGCCTGGGCGATCTGCTCATTGGCCGTGTTCACCGACTGGGAGGAAGCGTCGATCTCCTGCTGCATCCTGTCTATCTCCGCTGCCTGGGTGGCTACCTTGTCACTGTATTCCACAATCTTCTTGTTGGCCTCATTGTTGATCTTCTGTGTCTTGGCAGGAACGATGAGGAACCAGAGCGCAGAGGCACCCACCAGCAGGCCGATGATCAGATTGATCAGCGTATTGGTCACGGTCCTCTCCCTGTATTCCGGGGGCTGAATGATGGTGTCATTGCCTGAGTTGTAGATCACACGCCCGTCTTTTTCCTCACGGTTCTTTTCCTTTGCCCTGAATCTCGGCTCCAGGCTGGTCATTCTACCGGTCTGGTCATCCACCTCCCGCAGAAAACGAAGCGTGGTGGTGTTGGTCTTGTCTATCTTCGCCGCAATTTTAAGCTGTTTTCTGGCCTTTTCATACGCTTCTTCCTTTATATAGATCAGGGAGAGCAGATGATAGCCCTTGATCAGCTTTGGATTGCTGGTCAGCACCTTCTTAAGCTGCATCTTAGCCATATCCAGATTTCCGGTACGGCAGTATGCGAGACACTGGTTATATTTCTTGATGCTGGTATTGATGGTATCCAGCCGGTTGGCATTGCTCTGCAGCTTGTTGATGTAATCTGAAGCCACATTGCCGTCCGGCATAATGTTCTTGCTGATGACCCATTCACTTAGAGCTGCCACTACCTCTCCGGTCTCAAAATACACCAGACCCAGAAGGTTTCTGGCCTGGATATTGCATTTGTTCATCTTCAGGCTTCGTTTCAGGCAGGTGATGGCTCCGGACAGGTCACGGATCTGTGCCTTCTCCAGCCCCTGATTGTAGTAGAGATTGGACAGTGCCACTGCCTTTTTCTGGGCGGTCACATTACACCCGCACTTTGGGCAGTAAGGTGAAGTGTTGAGCTGTGCTTGGCATATCATACAATTCATCTGTCTTCTCCCTAATTCTTAGCCGTTCCATTGGTTTCTTTCAGCATTTCCTTCAAAATATCGATCACATCCGTCAGATCCTGTTTGTAGATGTTGCCTTCCGCGTCATCCACATCCAGGCACGGCTGGAATTTCTTCAGTTCTTCCTCGTAATTAATCATTCATTCTCCTCCTAACGTAATCCTTTATCTCCCCGGCAAGATACAAGGAACCCACAACGAACATCAGGCCGTCCCCCTTCAGGGCGTATGCCTTCTCAAATGCCTCTCCCGAATCCGGCACTGCCATTACACTGCTGCATCCGTTTGCCCGGAACAGCTCTGCCAGCTCTTCTGATGACTGCTTCCTGCTGCCCCATATCTCTGTTGTCACCACATTGGCAAATCTGAGTCCGCTGCAGACTCTGCGAATCATATCCTCATAGTCCTTATCCGAAACAGTGGCAAACAAAAGCGTTATGGAAAACTCATCCTGAAAATGCCGGACTGTCTCCACAAACTGGGCAACCCCGTCCTCATTGTGGGCACCGTCCACGATCACTCCCGGAAGTATGGTCTCCATTCTGCCCTGCCATTTGGTATGTTCAAGGCCCTTTTTCAAAGTTTCCTTTCCTATCCCGTGGTTTTCCCTGAGGACACCCATTGTCTCCACTGCCAGTGAGGCATTCATCATCTGGTATTTTGCAATAAACGGAACAAACAGCTCTGTCGTCCCGTAAACAGCGGAATCAAAAGTAAAACCGATTCCTTTTGGCGTGTAGGATAAAAGCTTCTGGCTTTCTGCCCTCACCTCATGGGCGGGACATCCAAGCTCCTCCGCCCGTCTGCGGATCACAGCGGCTGCTGTCTCGTTGTTCGCGTCAAAGATGACCGGCACACCCTTCTTGATAATGCCAGCCTTCTCCCCTGCTATCTTGTCGATGGTATCTCCCAGATATTCCACATGGTCCAGACTGATGGATGTGATGACACAGGCTAATGGATTCAAAATGGAGTTGGTAGCGTCAAGTCTTCCTCCAAGGCCTGTCTCAAGTACAACAATATCCACATCCTCATCCTCAAAAATCAGCATTCCCATGAGAAACAGGAACTCAAAATATGTGGGATGGTAATCCCCCTGCTCCACAAGGCGGTCGGAAAGCTCCTTCACCTTCAGAAAAGCCTCCAGAAATTTTTCATCTGAGACCATCTGTTCATTGATCTGGAATCTCTCATTGATCTTCATCAGGTGCGGGGATGTAAAAAGTCCGCATCTGTAACCGCCTTCCTCCAGCATGGTGGACAGAAAAGCGCAGACGCTTCCCTTTCCGTTGGTTCCTGCCACATGGATTATCTTTCTATTTTTATCGGGACTGCCCAGCATGTCCAGGCATTTCCTGGTGTGTTCCAGTTTATTTTTCGTTGTAAATTTTGGAATTTCTTCAATGTATGCTGCTGCTTTTTCATAAGTAAACAAAAGCGTTTTCCTTCTTTCCGTCTTTGGTAAGCCTTATCTATATAGGAAAGTCACCACTTCCCCTTATAAGGACAAGACCGTCTGCTGCAGTCCGGACAGTAGCCGCCGGATTGTAACAGGTCACTTATCATTATAATGAAGTGGTGACAATATGCAAGCAAATTATGTCGGTTCTTTTAAAAGTTTTTAATTCTGGACCTGGTTTTCCACATCAGGTACCTCTATCGGCCCTTCTCCTGCGGCTGTCCCGGTGTTATTTTCTTCCCCTATGGGATTCCCGGCGGCACCGCCTTCTTTGTTCGCCGCATTCGGGTCAATGGTGTCCGCCCCGCCTTCTTTGTTCTCATCGGCCAGAGGCGGTACCTCCGGGGTCAGCGGCTCCACAGGCACTTTGTAGATAATAGTGTCGGTTCTGGTGAGCACCTTGCGGGTGGAACTGTTGCTTCGTATCGCCACATCCACCTCATCCCCGTCTTTTATCTCCACATCATTGAGCAGAAGTGTGGTTGGGCTGATATAGGTGGTTTCCAGAAGTTCACCGTTCACCTCCACATACGCGGACTGGGTGAAGTTCTCACCGGTGATATAATACCTGTCGTCTGAGATTTTCTCGATCTTATCAAGCACGGCGTCTTTTACTCCCAGATGCATCTCTGTCCGTTCAAAAGGATTCTCCCCGTCGTAGATATACTGCTTTCCATACAGGATATCATACTGGAGGGTTTCCAGATCCACCTGGTAATTTTTCGTCTGCCTCCTGGCCTGATGGAAACGGAAAATATTTCCCTCGTGGATTCCCACACGGTCCATCACCTCTGCTGCCATCTGGTACGCTGCCACATTGGCGTCCTTTTTCTCAAGCCCCATATTGTCCCAGATCACATACTCTGTCTGGAACAGATAGCGGTTCTTCACATCCTTGACCTTCAGACCCATGGTCGGAAGGTGGTCACCGTACATGACAAGCACAACATCCTCATCATATTCGGCCAGGGTTTCCGTAAGCTGCTTGACAAACTGGTCCATCTCATAAATCTGGTTGCAGTAATACTCCCATTTATTATTGACAGCGTCGGACTCTCCGCCGGTGACGGTGATCTTGGGGTCATCGATCATAGGCTCCTCCGGATAATCCCCATGGCCCTGTACGGATATGGTGTAAATGTAATCCGGGTCGTCGGATGATTCCAGTGCTTCCATAATATATTTTGTCAGGTTCCTGTCGCGCATCCAGTCATTTGGATTAGTGTCATCCTGCTCTGACATGTATTCCTCTGAGGTAAAACTGTCAAATCCCAGATTGGCGAATACATTTTTTCTGCCGTAAAAGTTTGCCTCATTGTTGTGTATGGCATGGGTGCTGTATCCCAGATTCTTTAACACATAGGGCGCGCTCTCACAGGTGGTCTCTTTTAAGATACTCTTGTAGGGGTATTCCCCGGGTCCAAAATAGCGCAGGCTCATGCCCGTGATGGATTCAAACTCCGTGTTGGCTGTTCCCGCGCCCACACTGGGCACTTTGTAGTAGCCTGAGGAATATTCCTTCATCAGTTTCCTGAAGGTTGGAATAGGGTCCTCTGAAATCTTCAGGAAGTTCACCAGCGTAGGATCAAAGAAAGACTCAAGCTGCAGGAAAATAATATTGGGACGTTTTTCTCCCGTCTCGGCAAGGCCACTCTCGCTCTTCTCGATTCTTTTGATGGATGCCTCAGAGTAATCCCTGGGACAACTGATGCCTGTGTTAAATATGGTGGTTGCCAGACAGTAAGGATATCCATAGTCTTCATAGGCAAACGCAATATTTCCGAAATAGTTGGACAATACCCTCTTCTCCAGTGCCAGCTTGGTTGTTCCGGCAAATGCCAGCACCCCGGCCAGCACCAGAGGGATATTGAGTTTGTATGTCATTTTTCCCTGATACTTCGGTCCCTTCAAAAACAGAAATACCAGTCCAATGAGCGCTGCTGCTGCCAATATGATCACGATCACAAAAAAGACAGGTGACAGATACTTATTGGCAATCTTAAACGCATCTGTGATCAGGTGCAGATCCGGCCCGGTGAAGGGAGTGACACGGTTTGCCAGAAGCACGCCGTTGATAATTCCCAGTACCAGCCAGAAGATAGCCAGAAGGGTTCTCATAAAAACCCTCCGGCGCACCAGATATACTAACAGTGTGGTAGTGAAGATCAGAAAGGAATTGTAGAGAAACACCAGAGGCCTTTCCGTCATATACGTGTATGCTTCGCGGACGGAATGTCTGGAGATTGCTTCTATCACAAAATACCCCATCATAACCACTACCATCTGAATCGGCAGAGAAAACCGGTTCAGATATTTTAACCACTTCTCATTCATATATTTAACTCTCCTATAGCCTGCGCAGTTATCTGCCAAGCTGTGCAAGCCTTTCCTTTACCTGTTCCATCATATTTGTGTATTTTTCAAGTTTGGCCTTCTCCTCTGCCACCTTGCTCTCGGGCGCTTTGCCAAGGAACCGTTCATTGCTCAGCATTCCGTTTACGCGGGCAAGCTCTTTGTTCAGGCGTTCGGCCTCTTTGTTCAGACGCTCAATTTCCTTCTCGATATCCACCAGCTCCGCAAAAGGCATGTAGATGACTGCCTTTGAAGTTACCGCAGAGACAGCGTCATCTGCAATTCCGGTCTTGTCAGCCTGGATGGTAACTTCGCTGGCATATCCCAGAGCTGCGAAGAAGACTTTTCCGTTCTCAAATACCTGACGGATCTCCTCCTCCTCTGATACCACGTATACTTTTGCCTTTTTACTTGGAGGTACATTCATATCGGTACGAACATTACGGATGCTTCTTACAGCTTCCTTGATGATCTCAACCGCGCGCTCGTCTTCTGTGAAGTTCCACGCTTCTGTCTTCACCGGCCAGGAAGCGATCATGATGGACTCTTCCTCAGGGTGAAGGGTGCAGAAGATCTCTTCTGTGATAAAGGGCATGTAAGGATGCAGAAGCTTCAGTGCATTGCCCAGAACGGTCTTCAGCGTCCAGAGGGCTGCTGCCTTGGTGTTGTCCTCGTCATTATACAGCCTTGGTTTTACCATCTCAATATACCAGTCACAGAACTCTTCCCAGATAAAATCGTATACCTTCTGAACCGCTATGCCCAGCTCGTATTTGTCCAGATTCTCTGTAACTTCCTCTGCCAGTGTGTTCACTTTGGAGAGGATCCACTTATCCGCGCCGGTCAGGGTATTCAGGTCAATCTCAGCGGGAACCTCCGCTTTTTCCAGGTTCATCATAATGAAACGTGACGCGTTCCATACCTTGTTGGCAAAGTTGCGGCTGGCTTCCACTCTCTCCCAGTAGAAACGCATATCATTGCCCGGCGCGTTTCCTGTCATGAGGGTGAGGCGCAGGGCATCAGCGCCGTATTTATCAATAACCTCCAGGGGATCAATACCGTTCCCCAGGGATTTGCTCATCTTGCGGCCCTGGGAATCACGCACCAGGCCGTGGATGAGAACATGGTGGAACGGTGTACTGCCTGTCTGCTCCAGACCTGAGAATACCATACGGATAACCCAGAAGAAAATAATATCATAGCCTGTTACCAGCACATCTGTGGGATAGAAATAATCCATCTCTTCCGTTTTCTTCGGCCATCCCAGTGTGGAGAAGGGCCAAAGGGCGGAGGAGAACCAGGTATCTAAGGTATCCTCATCCTGTGTCAGATGCTCACATCCGCATTTTGGACAAACTTCCGGCATGTCACGGGTTACCACTACCTCACCGCATTTGTCGCAGTAATAGGCAGGAATCCTGTGTCCCCACCAGAGCTGGCGGGAAATACACCAGTCACGGATATTCTCCAGCCAGTGCATATAGATTTTATCAAAACGGTCCGGTACGAACTGCAGACTTCCGTCTTCCAGTGTCTTGATGGCAGCCTCTCCCATCTCTTTCATTCTGACAAACCACTGGGGCTTGATCATTGGCTCCACTGTGGCGTGGCAGCGGTCATGGGTTCCCACACTGTGGGAATGAGGCACTACCTTCACCAGCAGCCCCTGTTCCTCCAGGTCTCTGACCATAGCTTTTCTGGCCTCATAGCGGTCCATGCCTGCATATTTGCCGCCCAGCTCATTAATGGTGGCATCGTCGTTCATGATGTTGATCTCCGGCAGGTTATGGCGTTTTCCCACTTCAAAGTCATTGGGGTCGTGTGCCGGTGTGATCTTCACGCATCCAGTACCAAACTCCTTGTCTACATATTCATCTGCCACAACCGGGATTTCCCTGTCAGTGAGCGGCAGCTTCAGCATTTTTCCAACCAGGTCTTTGTATCTCTCATCCTCCGGATTGACAGCAACAGCCGTATCACCCAGGAGCGTCTCAGGACGTGTGGTCGCAATTTCCACATAACGGCCCTCTTCGCCTGCGATGGGGTAATTGATGTGCCAGAAAAATCCGTCCTGATCCTCATGCTCTACCTCTGCGTCGGAGATGGATGTCTGGCATACCGGACACCAGTTAATAATACGGGATCCTTTGTAGATGTAACCTTTTTCGTATAATTTAATGAAAACTTCCTGTACAGCCTCGGAACAGCCCTCATCCATGGTGAAACGTTCTCTGTCCCAGTCAGCAGAGGCGCCCAGCTTTTTCAACTGATTGATGATCTTGCCGCCGTACTCCTCTTTCCACTCCCAGGCGTGTTTCAGGAATGCTTCCCTTCCGATCTCGTTCTTGTCAATGCCCTGTTCTTTCAGCTTCTCAATGACTTTGACCTCTGTGGCAATGGCTGCATGGTCCGTGCCCGGCTGCCACAGTGCTTCGTATCCCTGCATTCTCTTGAAACGGATGAGGATATCCTGCATGGTCTCATCCAGTGCGTGTCCCATATGAAGCTGTCCTGTTACATTGGGCGGGGGCATCACAATGGTAAATGGTTTTTTATCTCTGTTTACTTCGGCGTGGAAATATTTGTTGTCCAGCCATTTCTGGTAAATTCTGTCTTCCAGTCCCTTGGGGTCATAAGTTTTGGCAAGTTCCTTGCTCATAATCTCCTCCTTAAAATGAAATGAAATCCCGCGTGCGGCCGTCTTTCTTCTGAACGCCTTCCGCCCGAAGGACATTTTGTGCTGCAACACAAAACGCCCTCTACAGACCAGCTGTAAAGGGCGAAATATTCCGCGGTACCACCTTTTTTTCTCACTCATGTCCGTTAACGCAGACTACGCGTGAAGGCCTACTCCTGATTCGTCCTCTGCAAACCACTCTGTTCAGCCCTCCGGTTCAAAAGCTACCTTCCATCCGTTCCTCTGAAACGACCTTGCAGCCGGTGGGTCGTTCTCTCTGCCAGTTTCCGGGATGTACTCCTCTTTCTCATCACCTTTTCATACGTCCCATCATAATCACATTGTTCTCGTTTGTCAAGTGAATAAATTGTGAAAAAGTCATGACCACCGGCTTAGCCGGTGGCTTGCTCTGCGGCTATAAGCCGCTATTTCCAGCTTGCGTCTAAAGACGCAC